>Ga0209491_10002601_pt1 | contig 31869 bp, 30 predicted proteins | sample BON02_FD_187213 | JGI IMG/M metagenome (GOLD analysis project Ga0209491, IMG submission 187213) | Freshwater microbial communities from Lake Bonney liftoff mats and glacier meltwater in Antarctica - BON-02 (SPAdes) (version 2) | ecosystem: Environmental > Aquatic > Freshwater > Ice > Glacier...
GGCATCCGATCAGGCAAGCCAAACGCGATGAAACAGACGCCACCAACCACCGCGCCATATGCTATCGAAAAATACGGATATGAGCCTCAGCCGTTGCAAAAATTAGGCTCGTGAATAAGATGGGCTAGGCTGCTCATGAAGCGACCGGATTTTATGAGGGCGCTCAAGCCGATCGAATTCAAATAAGTATCCTTTGATGCGAAATTTTCTGGCTCCTTGAGAAATCGATCGGTCAGTCTCTCAGTAGCGAGCATATACTCTAAATCACCTATCAGGGTCGAAAGTTCGTAGTTTGCTTTGGCCATATTGAATTGGTTGTAAGTTGCTTTGATCGCTCCACCTGAGAGTTCGCGTACTCAATGTAAATTGATAATACCGCTACCGTTCCAGCCACTCCTCGAGCGTTTCGTGAAAATAGCGCATACGGCTCTCCTGCCCGGACAGATAATCGCGCTGATAGCCACGGGAATGCAGCCCTTGCTGCTGTAGCGGCCAGATAGCGAGATCCTCGTCAATAGCGCGACCTGCGGAAATTTCGCCCGCTTTTCCCTGAATATGCTCGACGGGTGTATCAATCGATACAAATTCTCCCATCACCCATGAATAATATTCGGTCTCTCCCTTGGGAAACAGCGTCATATACCACATGTCAAAATAGCATTTCTCCGGGTCCGTCTCATGCGGCCGGGCGCGCAACCAGATATTGCCGTCCGGCTTGAGACTGAACGACAGGTTCGGGAAAATGGTATAATGCCAGTTATCGGTCAGCTGATCGTCATGATAGGTCGAGAAATCATAGCCCTTGGTCGCACCCAGCTTGCGCTTCTGCCGCTGCAGGTCCTTGCGGATATTGCGCGTCTTGCCGCCCCTATAGTCGTCGGGATTCAGCTCCCATCGCTTCAGTTCCTCACCGAGCGATTCCAGTGTTTCCTTTTCTCCGCCCTTGATCGATTCCGCTGGCCCAGCCCCCGGCATGAACATCCGGCAATGGCCTTCGGAATAATGATCAAACTGGCAATGATGGTGGCTGTACTCGATCACGAATTTCGATGACGGGTGGACGAAGGGCACATGATAGGATTCACTGAAATTATCCTGCACCAGCTTCCAGTTGAAATCGCCCTCGATCGTTACCCAATGGGTGCGCCGCATATCTTCCATCGGGTATGAATCAATCTGTTCGGCGATCGGCCCGAGAAATTCTTTCAGCGGCACGCAGTCCTGATCCATATTATACCAGACAAAACCGGCCCAGCTTTCACATGGAATCTCGACCAGATTCAATTTGCCGCACGGGCTGCCCTGCGCATAATCGGCTTCGTCGGGCACCGCTTTCAGCGTGCCCTGCAGGTCGTAGGACCAGCCATGATAGGGACAGATTAGGCGGCGCGTATTGCCGGACTCTTCGTTCATCAGCTTCAAGCCGCGATGCTGGCAGACATTGTAAAAGGCGCGGATCTTGTCATCATCGCCGCGGGTGCAGAGGATCCGCTCTGCGCCAAGCGAGGTGGTGATATAGTCGCCCTTGTTCTGCAGTTCGCGGTCAAGGCCGGCAATTTGCCAGGTCTTGGTCCATATCTTGTCCCATTCCTTGTCCATGAACTCTTTGGAAAAATAGCGCTCGGGAGTGATCGGGGTACCGCGCAAAGCCGGCTCGGGCTGTTTGGAAACATCCGCCCGTTGCCGGGTCATTTCCTTTGGATCATAATCAGCCATAAGATTCATCCTTCAATCGTGATTGCAGCTTCACTCGCCATTCAAGTCGTAGACGTGCCCCGTCCCGCGAGATGAATATAAGAAGCATCGGCACGGCCGCGTTTACCGAACGTCATTGCTCCGGGATTTTCGCGGTTGTAGCTATCGGTCAGCGGCACACTGCTGTTCCAGTCGAACACTGCCTGGCGGTGCGATATTTTCCATATGCCGTCGCGCCGCTCGAACCGATCAAGATAGCGGCCAGCGGAGATCATGAATGCACCATCCTCGACTGGGCCTATAGCATGATGCGCTAAAAAATAGCTTTCGCCTGCGGCACGGTCACCCTCCACTTCGATCAGGACCTGCCCGATGATATGCTGGGTCCGCTTCATCGTTCCAAGCAGCGGCATGACCCAGTCGATAAAATCGCTGGCGGTACCTGCAAATATACCGTGATCGTCCGTCGCATCAGGATGAAACAGGCTTTTGAGCAATTCTGCATCGCAGCGGTCAATGGCTCTCGCGACTCTGGCCACCAGTTCGATGCAATCCAACTTATCCGCCATGATAGCTAAACGGTCCATATTCCTTTCCCATCCAATGTTTCTAGCCTGCTAGGCGATGCCCCTCCCTGGACTACAGCTGGCGTTCAACCCGGAATACCGCTGATCGATTTCATTTCCATGAAGTCTTTCAGGCCATAGACACCGCCCTCGCGGCCGTTACCTGATTGCTTATATCCTCCGAAAGGAGCCCCTGGTGCCGGCGACCAGTCATTGATCGCCACCATTCCGGCGCGCAGGCGCGGTGCGACTTTGGCGGCCTCGGCAGGGTCCCCCGATATTACCGCAGACAGACCATATTCAGTGTCATTTGCTGTCTTTACTGCATCGTCAAGGTCATCATAGCTCATCACGGTGATGACCGGTCCGAAAATCTCTTCCCTGGCAATCCGCATGTCAGAGCTAACCCCGCTGAAGACGGTTGGTTTGACATAAAAGCCGCGGTTGACATTGGTCGGCAGACCGGTGCCACCGGTTTCCAGCGTCGCGCCTTCATCGATCGCGGATTGGATCAGATCCTGAATCTTGTCATATTGCGCCTTGTTGACGACTGGGCCAAGATGGCCGCCTTCGCTCATTGGATCTCCGACTTCCTGCGCGGCGAAAATATCCTTGATCATTTTGCTCGCTTCAACAGATTGGCTGTTGTGTACCAGCACCTTCGTCGGTGCGATACAGCTCTGCCCCGTGTTGATCAGGACGCCAGCGACCGTCGGTGGCAGAACCGTTGCCAGATCTGCTCCGGGCAACACCAGATTTGGTGATTTCCCGCCCAGTTCCTGATGCACCCGCTTCACCGTATCGGCAGCCGCTTTCGCGACCAATATTCCGGCTCGCGTCGAGCCGGTAAAGCTGACCATATCGATATCGGGATGCGCCGCAATGCGGGCGCCGACAGTCGGGCCATCGCCTTGCACGAGATTGAACACGCCAGCAGGAACGCCGGCTGCATCCATCACTTCGTCCAGTATCGCTGCATTGCCGGGGCATTCCTCTGACGGTTTCAAAACCATGGTGTTGCCGCCAGCCAGCGCCGGTGCGACTTTCAGCACGATCTGGTTCAGCGGCCAGTTCCACGGCGTGATCATGCCGATGACGCCCATCGGTTCATAGACAATTGTGTTGAGGCCCTGCCGTTCGGAAAACTGGAATTCCTCCAGTGCGGCTATGGTCCCAAGGAAGCCGCCCAGTCCTGCCGGCGCCTGTGCTGCGGCACCCAGACTGACCGGGGCACCCATTTCTTCTGCCAAGGACCGCGCGATGTCGGGCATGCGTTTTTGATATTCTTCGACGATCCGGCCGAGCAGGGCGAGCCGTTCCTCGCGGCTGGTTTGACTATAGGATTCAAAGGCAGATTTTGCCGCCGCAACCGCAGAATCGACGTCGGCCTCGGTTCCCATGGTTATTTCGGTGCCAGGTTCTTCGGTTGCCGGATTGATGACCGAATGCAAGGTTCCGCCAATCGAATCCACCCATTGGCCATTGATATAATGTTGCAGATATTTTTGCATTTCGCTCTCCCAAGTCGGCATTTAACCCTTTCTTTAGAATGCTCGCTTTTCAGCAACCGTCACCTAGCATAATCCATAGTGTTGATTATTTATCCGATCGTATCATTAATAATAGTAGCGTATAAATATCCAGCGTCATATCCAAGCATCGGTTCACGGAAATCACGAAAAAGTGGACTTCAAACAGCGACGAAATTTCGGACCATAAAATTAAGATGGCCGGAATCACGAAAAATGCTGAAAGCAGGAGGGGAAGTTATGAACAGGAAGGCCAGAAATTCCGTAAAAGTTAGCTTGCTAACATTGGCGATCGCCAGCGTTGTGGGAGCAGCCAGTGCTCCTGCACTTGCCCAGAATACCGAAATTGTCGTTACAGCGCGGAAAGCCGAAGAGAATCTGCAGGACGTTCCTGTCTCGATCACTGCATTTTCCGGTGAAACATTTGAAGAGGCTGGTTTGACCGAGTTTGCGGATATCGCGCAATTGACTCCGAACTTTGATATTCGGCCGAATGGCGCAACTGGTTCTTTGTTCGCCAATCTGACGATCCGGGGCCAGACCGCGGGCTTTTTGACTTTGAATGCCGATCAGGCCGTCGGTATCAACATCAACGGTGCCCCGATAACACGTGGCACCAGCCTGTTTTCAAACCTGTTCGATATTGAACGGATAGAGGTTCTAAAAGGTCCGCAAGGGACTTTATATGGCAAGAATACAACGGGTGGTGTCGTCAATGTCATAACCAATGGACCGGAACTCGACAAAATCAGCGGCTATGGCCAGTTTACCTATGGCTCCTATGATCGCACTGATGCACAGCTGGTTGCAAATGTGCCGTTTGTCCAAGACAAGCTCGGTATTCGCCTTGGTGCCGCGTTAACCCATCGCAATGGCTTTGGCACTGGTTCCGGGACCGGGCGGGAGCTGGCGGATGACAATGAAATTTTCTTGCGCGGCTCGCTGCTATTCGAACCAAGCGATACATTTTCCATTCGGGTGAATGCGGACTATCACGATGTCGACGAGTCCACCTCCATCTCCCGCTCATTGCGATCAGCATTTCTTGACCTCGGCTTTATCGTTATTCCGATAGCTCTTAAAACACCGGGCGATGATTTTTACGTAGGCAATGATTTTCGAGCCGAGGCACCGTTTGCTCGTGCCGATGAATTTAATATCAATGCAACTGCCTCCATGGATCTGGGCAGCGCCACTTTACAATCCATCACAAGCTATCGGGAACAAAATGCGCTGACTCTGGTGCAATCTGCCCCAGGCACTTCCATTACGATAGGCCAGAATTCTGAGCTGTTTGCCCAAGAACTTCGTTTGTCAGGAAGCGCGTTTGATGATCGTCTGGACTGGCAGATTGGCGGTTTCTATTCGAACGAGTCCGGCCAAGATATTGACAATGTCGGCGGATTTCAAACGACGGCTGCAAAAAACGAAGGCTGGTCTTTGTTCACCCAGAACAGTTTTGCCATTACCGACCGGTTGAAAATAACGCTCGGCCTTCGCTACACCGATGAATCCCGCGAGGTCCGCGACATTTCTCCTGTCCCCGCCGGCATTCTCCAGAATAATGCAAGCTTTGATGCCTTCTCATGGCTCGCCAGCGTTGATTACAAGCCGACGGATGAAACGCTGTTATATGTAAGCGTTTCCCGGGGCTTCCGCAGCGGCGCCATCGACCAGGATGTACTGACAACGATAGTCAATCCTGAATTTGTCCTAAACTATGAAGCCGGCCTGAAAGCGGATTTGTTCGATAACCGTTTGCGGTTCAATTCGTCGGTCTTTTATAGTGATTATACCAATATTCAACGGACGTCTTTCGATCCCAACAGCATCGGGCCGGGAGGTGTTCCCAAAACGATATTGCGCAACGCAGCCGAGGCCACGATCTGGGGTTTCGAAGGCGAATTGCAAACCAATCCGGTGGACGGTCTGACCCTGGGAGCCTCGGTGGGCTATACCAACGCCCAATTCGATTCCTTCCCGGACTTTGATTCCGCAGGCAATCCCATCGACCGGACTGATGAGCCCTTGGGTGGACCAAAATGGCAGTTAAGTCTCTCCGGTCGCTATGAACAAGAAATTTCAGAAGGCACCAAGCTGGGCGTGCAAGCCAATTATTTTTACATTGGAAAAGCGGTCATTGCTGCGCCGGCTGTTGCAGCAATTCTTGATCCAGGAGAAGGCTCGATCCCTTCTTTCGGACTACTGAACGGACAGATAGATCTGGATCTAGAAGCTTACGGAGGACTGAACATCGCGATTTTCGGTACAAATATTCTGGATAAGGAATATTATACCGGTGGTCTTTCCTTGGGGCTGTTTGGCGGTATCGTGAACCGTTTTGTCGGAGAACCCCGGCAATGGGGTATACGGGTAACGAAATCATTCTAGCAATGGATGGCTGTGGGGACCTCCCACAGCCAATTACGGAGACTTTATGAGTACTGGTTTGGAATTGGACACGCGGTCGAAGCTGCTTCAGGCGGCCGTCATGCAATTTGGCAAATTCGGCTTTGCAGGAACGTCGGTTCGCAAGATTGCGGATGAGGCAGGGGTCAATCACGGTTCCATCAAATATCATTATTCATCGAAAGATGAACTTTGGCGCGCTGCTGTAGGCTATTTGTACAATTTGCTGGATGAAGCGGTCCACCAGGATGAGGCGGAATGGGAGAAAATGACGCCGCGCGAGCAGATCGTCAACGGCGCGACCAATTATATCCGTTTTTCTGCCAAGCATCCGGAATTGAGCCGTATCATCTTTTTCGAAACGATGCATGAAAGCGAAAGGCTGGACTGGCTGACCGAAAATTACATTCGGCCCTATACATCCCGCGCAATCGCACGGGTGGCACTGGCGCAGGAACAGGGTGTCTATCCAGCTGACGTTGCGCCAATGCATTTGCATTATATCAATATTGCAGCAGCCAAACAAATATTCCTGATTGCTCCCGAGATCAAACGTGCCTTTGACATTGATGTTTTCGATGATGACCAGATTGAGCAGCATATCAAAGCCGTGCTGACAACAACTATCCTCCCGGAAAAAAATGATGATCGGCTTTCGCCAACAGCGGTGAAGAAGAACAGTTCGGCGAAAATGGCAAAGAAGAATATTCCTTCGTAACCGAACGAAACAGTCTGCAGGTTTCGGCCGTCGCGGTGGTGCTTGGCAGGCTCCGACGGTCAACCGTCGATGAAAGGATTGAAATGCTCGATACACTAATCAGAGGCGGTACCATTATCGATGGGCTCGGAGGCGCCGGACGCATTGGCGACGTGGGAATCAAAGACGGCATGATTGTTGAACTGGGCGAGTCGATCGCGACAGAGGCAAAAGTAGTGCTGGATGCCGCCGGTGCTATCGTAACGCCCGGATTTGTTGATATTCACACACATTATGACGGTCAGGTCAGTTGGGATGACGAGATGAATCCGTCGGCGAGCCATGGTGTAACGTCAATTGTTATGGGCAACTGCGGCGTCGGGTTCGCGCCCGTCCCTCCAGGCGGAGAGCGCGACCTTATTGAAGTAATGGAAGGTGTAGAAGATATACCCGGAACCGCCCTTTATGAAGGCATTGAATGGGGAAAATGGGAGAGTTTTCCAGAATATCTCGATTATATCGCATCGCGAAAATTTGCGCTGAATATCGGAGCGCAGATTCCCCATGCAGCGGTCCGCAATTATGTGATGGGTCAACGTGGACGCGACAATGAAGCGGCGACACAAGATGATCTCGACCGGATGAGCCAGATTGTCTCAGATGGCCTTGCGGCAGGCGCTGTTGGCTTTTCAACTTCCAGAACCATTGGACACCGGTCGACGCATGGTCATTCCATTCCAGGCACATTTGCGGCTGAGGACGAGATTATGGCTCTTGCCCACGCGATGAACAAATCTGGAAAGGGAGTATTTGAGCTCATCCCCGCTGGTGTCATAGGGGACTTGGAGATGATGGGTGGCGAGAAGCGTACGGCCGGACAAGAGCTTGATTTGATGACCAGAATTTCAAAGGAAACCGGTCGACCCGTGACCTTCACCTTGCTTCAACATGCCGATGCCAAAACGGCGTGGCGTGATATTCTGGAGCAGGTCACACTTGCTAATCAGCAAGGTGCCCATTTATTTCCGCAAATTGCCTCTCGTCCGATCGGTCTGGTCACAAATTTAAAGACTTACCATCTCTTCCAAAGGCGTGAGACCTTTCTGAAGCTTCGCGATCTACCCTTTGATCAGTTGCTTGCAGAAATGCGGAGGCCGGAGGTGCGAGCGGCAATCTTGTCGGACCGAGACATAAAGCCCGACCTGCCGGGGACAATGGAGAATGTTTATAATGCGTTCAAATTGGGGGCCAGCAATCTCTTCGAGATAGAAGATCCGATCGACTACGAGCCTACCGCCGACAAAAGTTTCCAGGCGCGCGCTGATGCGTTGGGCCAGGAACTGGAAGATTTCATGTATGATTTTCTCATCGAGGATCACGGATCCCGCTTTGCCATAGTTCTCGGCAGCAACTTCTATGATTATAATCACGACGCCATATTCGAGATGCTTGGGCACTCAGAAACCGTGACCGGGCTGAGTGATGCAGGTGCACATGTTACGCTTATTTTTGACGGCGTAGCCCCGACCTATCAAATGACCCACTGGAGCCGCGACCGGACTCGGGGGGCGCAACTGCCGCTCGAATTCATCATTCAGAAGCAGAGTCACAAAAATGCACAGCTATATGGCCTGAATGATCGCGGATCACTCGAAGTGGGCAAGCGTGCGGACATTAACGTCATCGATTTTGATCGGTTGAAGCTCGGCGGGCTGGAAGTCCACGCAGACTTGCCTGCGGGTGGCAAAAGGATTTTGCAGCCCGCATCCGGATATATTGCGACCTATGTAAATGGCGTAAAAACGAGAGAGAATGACAAGGACACCGGGGCACGGCCCGGGCAACTGCTGCGCGGCTGATGCGGATGATCAGTTATTTTCTTGAGGGGTATTCGGGTGGAGGATCGTCGTGGTTTTAATGTCATCTTCAGTCCAGTGCGAACCCCTCATTCATAGAGCGACAGGATCATGGTGACCGATCAAGCGCCGCCTCCGATAACCAGAATCCAGCAGGCGGGTTTGATTTTCGTCATGCTTATGGTATTTACCGAAGCACTCACCGTTGCTTTCAACATCGGTGCGATAATGACGAAATTTGGCGCTTCCGGTGCGCATGCGGGATTCGTTGCAACGGCACAGGGCCTGAGCACAGCGGCGGCGGCAATTATGGGCACGCGCCTGATTTCGCGGCACACCGCCAGAAAGCTGGTCGCACTTGGCCTTGTCCTTGTGGCGATTGGGCATGTGTTATCGCTTGTGGCGGCCGACGTAATCATGATGGCGGTATTTCAAGCCATCGGTGGCCTGGGAACCGGCCTGGTGATCTGCGTCGTACTCGCTACTGCAGCGCGGACCCGCAAGCCCGAGATGACCTACGGCTGGATCAATGGTTCTGTTGGCGCCTATTTGTCGATCATGGCGTTGGTGGTACCAAAGCTTCTGATATATGGCGGTTTCTCAGCGATTTATGGCTTTTATTCCTTGTTGGCGGTAGTCGGCCTTCTGTGTCTTCCGGCCATTCCCAATGTGCGAGCACCTAGCGCGGCAAAAACGGGAACCGACGTTGATAGCGGCGGGTTGAAGGTCGGGCTCATTGCAAACATGAGTGGCTGGATAGCGCTGGCTGGCATGGGAATATTCTATTTTTCGGTCGCGGGAATGGGCGCATTCGTCGCACGGATCGGGGTGAGTTTGGATATCCCGCTCGAGACGATTGGCATGGCATTTTTTATTGGCGGTTTGTTGACAATTGTCTGCCCCATTGCCGCTGGCGTGGTGGGAGCCCGATTTGGCAGTACCCGGCCGCTGCTTCTTGTCGGCAGCCTCATGTGTATAACGGCCTTTGGGCTTTCTATGAGTGGCAATAGCTCAAGTTTTCTGGCTGGCGTGCCACTATGGATTGTCCTTCCGGCGATCCTGACTCCATCCTTTCTGGGGGGATTGGCGGTAATCGATCCAACCGGCAAGCTCGCTGGTGCACAACCCGCTTTCGCGACGCTTGGCGGTTCCATGGGCCCAATGATAGCCGGTGGGGTGGCTGATGCAGGCGGGTTTGGAACTTTGGGGATCTTCATCATCTGCGTATTGACCTCAGGGCTGGTGTTGATGACAGTGGCGACGCTCAGAGCCGATGGCATCCGCAGGACCGTCGCTGCAGCGCTCTGAATTAATCCACAACGAGCCACTCAGTTTGGCAGGAGATTTTATCACCGTGCATCCCCGTTCATTTGCTGCCTGCCATCCAGACAATATCGCGGCCATCATGGGCGATGGCTCTGGTACTTTGTCCTATCTGGAATTGGAAAAACGGGCCAACCAGGGCGCGCATTATTTTCGCTCTCTGGGCCTGCAGAACCGGCATGCCATCGCGATGTGGGTGACCAACCTGACGGAGTTTTTTGAAATTTACTGGGCTGCGCAGCGCGCTGGACTTTATATCGTTCCGATCTCGACCCAATTAAACGCTGACGATGTCGCCTATATCGTCAATGACAGTGAATCCAAATTGCTGATTTGCGATCCGTCGGTGCGGTCCGCACAAGAGATGCACCGTCGCCTTGATGAGTTGATTGCTTCAACTGCTTTTCTTGATCTGACCGGCTGGCGCGAGACGATAGCGAGATTCCCTGACACGCCGATTCTGGATGAAATGGCCGGGGTTCAGATGGTCTATTCATCGGGCACGACTGGTCGCCCGAAAGGGGTCAGAATCACCCTGCCTGACGGGCCTGCCGATGCACCTGCAATTCGTGCCGAGGGCCTGGCGCAGAAATATGGCTTTGACGAGCGATCGGTCTTGCTTTGTCCCGCACCGCTTTATCATACCGCGCCGCTGATTTTCTCGACCTTGCCGCAACGCAAGGGAGCGAAAATTGTTGTAACGCCGCATTTTGATGCGGAAAAGATGCTGCAATGGATCCAGGAATATAGGGTGACCTTTGTCCAGATGGTCCCAACAATGTTCATTCGCCTGCTCAAACTGCCCAAGGCGGTTCGGGAACGCCATGATCTTTCATCTCTGAAGACGGTGCTCCATGCGGCCGCGCCATGTCCGGTCGAAGTGAAGCGGGCAATGCTCGATTGGCTTGGTCCGATAGTCCATGAATATTATGCTGGTTCAGAAGGCAATGGCACGACTTCAATCGGACCTACGGAATGGCTCCAAAAACCCGGTTCTGTCGGCAAGGCCGACGTCGGCATCATCCATATCTGCGATGAACAAGGAGTCGAATTGCCCAACGGACAATCCGGTCTGATCTATTTTGAAGGCGGTAATGATTTTGCCTATTTCAATGATGAAGAGAAAACGCGCGATGCCCGTCACCCAGTTTACGACTACTGGACAACGATGGGCGATATCGGCCGGGTCGATGAAGAAGGCTATCTTTATCTGACCGACCGGAAGAGTTTCATGATCATTTCCGGCGGCGTCAATATCTATCCTCAGGAAACCGAAAACCTGTTGATACAGCACCCGGACGTCGCAGATGTTGCGGTGATCGGGGTGCCAAATCCCGAAATGGGCGAGGAAGTGAAGGCGGTTGTCCAGCCGGTCAACTGGGAGGATATACGTTCCCCTGTGACCTCGCGTTCGAACTGGGCAAAGGACAGGAGAACATTGAGTGTAAGCCTAATCGTCACAGACAAGCTGCGATCATACCACGCGGCATTCCAATTATTAGGACTCGGTGCGGAGCATATCGACAATAAGCACGCCAATAACCGGGCGGAAAATTCTCACCAGCCCGTCCGAAGACGGGAGCGAAAGATGCAGCGGTTCAAATCTGCTGGATCAGCTCAGCGGTTCCTCAATATCCAAGCAGCAACTTACAACCATTTCGACCTCCAACGCCATCTCATCAATCGCTCAATGTTCAAGAAGTTGAGAGCTGGTGCTTTCAGCGGCTGGACGGATGCGGCCCTGAATACCTGAACATCAAACCGCTAACAATCTTGCGCCTCGAACAAGTTAATGTGACAATGCCGCGCATTTGCCGCGCCACATCCGTTTAAACCAATGGCACAACCCAGCTGCCGCCAACACACAGGACATTTTGCAATGCGAGCCAGTCATCCGCACTCTGTTCCGATATCCCGCCCGTCGGACAGAACAGACACTGACCAAATGGTCCGCTAAGCGCTTTTAACGCTGTGACGCCGCCCGATGCTTCTGCCGGGAAAAACTTGAAGTGGGTCAGACCAAGGTCCAGCCCACGCATGATGTCGCCGGCGGTGGCGATGCCGGGGAGGAAAGGGATGTTGGCAGCGATAGCGGCATTGCCAAGTTTCTCGGTCAGGCCGGGGGAGACTATAAATTCCGCACCTGCGTCAATTGCAGCATCAAGCTCTTCAGGGCTGATGACGGTTCCTGCACCGACTATGGCACCATCTACCTGCTTCATTTGCCTTATGGCATCGAGCGCGCATGCGGTTCGCAGGGTGACTTCAAGTACCGGATAGCCATCTTTTACCAGAGCTTCTGCCAGTGGCTTCGCCTTCGCGATATCATCGATGACGAGAACCGGGATGACCGACGCAGTGCGCATCAGTGTTTCGATGGGCTTCATTTTATGATCCTGTCCCGTGTTCCTGGATGAAGGCCGCCGCCACGCCGAAAAGGCCCGGCTCTTCATGCAATAATTGCTTGACCGATATGGCTTCCATTTTTGATTGGAACCGCCCCTTGGCGATAAAGCGTTCGCGAAAGCCCGACGAGGGCAAGCGCCCGGCGATACGCCGCCCAAGACCGCCTGCCATGACAACTGATTTGGCGCCCTGCGCAAGCGCAAGGTCACCGGTGACGCTGCCAAGACACAGGCAGGAATGGTCAAAGGCGGCGGCGGCCAGGCTATCTTCGCCGGACAATGCCAGTTCCCATATTTCCATGTCATTGAGCGACCGGGCTTCGCGCTGTTCCATACCGGCAAGCACTTGATAGATGACCGCCAACCCCGGCCCCGAGACGATCCTTTCGACCGAAACACGGCGATGCGCCTTGCGCAAATGCGCCAGTATCTGATCCTCGACATGGTCGAGAGGCGCAAAATCGATGTGACCGCCCTCGGTTTCGGTGACATGATATTCGCCATGCCTGCGCATGATGTGGGCGACCCCAAGTCCTGTGCCCGGTCCAACCACAGTGATGATACCGTCAGATGTCAATGCTTGGTCAGGACCACAAATCGGACTGAACATGTCCGCATCCATTTGTGCGACCGCATGGCCTACCGCGCCGAAATCGTTGACCAATGTAAAGCGGTTCAGTTTCAGCTTTTCGGGGATCAGCGCGGGCCGGATCATCCAACTGCTATTGGTAAAATAGATGACCTCACCGCCCACCGGCCCCGCCACGGCAAGCGCGCCGTCTTGCGGCAGGTCGCGTCCGAGTTCTCGGCCATAGTTTTCCCATGCAATCTGGAAGCTGGCGTGCTCGCTGGTCTTCATCTTGATTTCATGGCGAAGCCCAGCCACTTTGCCATCCTCTATCGTCGCAATGGCAAAACGCGCGTGGGTTCCGCCGATATCGGCCACTACAATTTCGACCATTGCTAGAGTCCCGCCTCGGCGAGCATCGCGGAACCGCCTTTTTCCGCCGGGTCGCTGTGGTGCCGCAGCATCGCGAACAGTTCGCGCCCGGTTCCCAGTGCAGGTGGTGGTGCAATCGCCTGCTCGCGGGCATCCCATATAGCTGGTTCGACCAAGGCTGTAAGCTCGCCTTTTTGTGCGCAGACCCGGACGATGTCTCCCTCTTGGAGCTTGCCGAGCGGGCCGCCGTGATAGGCTTCGGGAGAAATATGGATGGCAGACGGAATCTTGCCACTCGCCCCGGACATGCGCCCGTCGGTGATAAAAGCGACTTTAAACCCCTTGTCCTGCAATACACCCAGCGGTGAAGTCAGCTTGTGCAGCTCCGGCATGCCGTTCGCGGCCGGCCCCTGAAAGCGAACGACCACCACCACATCACGGTCCAGTTCTCCTGCCTTGAACGCGGTGATGACATCATTCTGATCGTGGAAGATACGCGCCGGCGCTTCGATCGTCCATCGGCTGGGATCAACCGCGCTGACCTTAATCGTCGCGCGACCGAGATTGCCCTTGAGCAGCTTCATGCCGCCATCGGCCTGAAACGGGTTTTTGACGGTCCGCAATATGGTCTCGTCAGCCGTTTCATGCAGCGCGTCATCAAACGCCAGTATGTCCCCGTCCATCACTGGCTGCTTTGCGCCATCGGATAGCGATGATCCATAGACGGTGCGGATATCGCCATGCGCAAGACCTGCACCAATCAGCTCGCGGATGACATAGGGCATGCCGCCTGCGGCAGTAAAATGGTTCACGTCGCCAGAACCGTTGGGATAGACGCTGGCAATGAGCGGGACTGCGGACGAAAGTTCATCCATATCGTCCCAGTCGATCAGGATTCCGGCAGAACGGGCAATGGCGGGCAAATGGATCACATGATTGGTCGAACCGCCGGTAGCGAGCAGGCCGACCATGGCATTCACAATGGCCTTTTCATCGATACAGTGCCCCAATGGGCGGTAATCTTCCCCGGCCCAGCCATTGCGCGTCACTTGATGGGTTGCCGCCCGCGTCAGTTCCTGACGCAGCTTGGTGCCCGGGTTCACAAAACTGCTGCCCGGCATGTGCAGCCCCATCATCTCCATCATCATCTGGTTGCTGTTGGCAGTGCCAAAGAAGGTGCAGGTGCCCGCGCCATGATAGCTGGCGCTCTCGGCTTCGAGCAATTCGTCCCGGCCGACTTTGCCTTCGGCAAATAGCTGGCGCACGCGGACCTTTTCCTTGTTGGCAAGGCCCGAGGGCATGGGGCCGGCGGGGATCAGGATGGTTGGCAGATGGCCGAAGCGCAGCGCGCCGATCAGCAGCCCAGGGACAATCTTGTCACAGATACCGAGCAGGAGCGCCCCCTCGAACATGCCATGGGACAAGGCGACCGCCGTGCTCATCGCGATCACGTCGCGGCTGAACAAGGACAATTCCATACTGTCCTGGCCTTGCGTCACACCGTCGCACATGGCTGGCACGCCGCCGGCAACCTGAGCGGTCGCACCGGCTTCGCGGGCAAAAATCTTGATCTGCTCGGGATAGCGCCCATAAGGCTGATGCGCAGACAGCATGTCATTATAGGCCGTTACGATGCCGATGTTCATCGCCTTGCCGGCGCGTATCGTAGCCTTGTCATCGCCGCTCGCGGCGAATCCATGCGCCAGATTGCCGCAGGACATCGTCGGGCGATGGACACCTTCATCACGCTGGCGGTCGATCAGGTCAAGATAGGCCGAGCGGGACGCCCTGGAACGTTCGATAATCCGATCGGTCACCTTGGCAATAGTGGGGTGCAATGTCATGAGCGACTCCAGAAGATCGTGATTGGACAGCTTGCGGCTTTGATGAGGCGCGCGACCGGAAGATCATTCTCCCCTGCAATCGCTTCATCGAGTATTTTTTTCTTATCACAGCCGCGCACCACCAGCATGATTTCTTTGGCTTGGGTTAACGCTGCCAGATTGAGCGATAGCCGTTCAAATGGCGCTTCGGGCGGAAGCGGAACGGGAACAGTGTGCACCACAGCGGCATCTCCCGCTGCAACCGCGTTCATATTGGGAAAGAGCGAGGCGATATGTCCGTCTGCGCCCATGCCCAGCCACACCAAATCAAAAACCGGCAGCACCATGCCCGTTTCAAGCCTCGCAATATGGGCAGGTGTCGCGTCAAAAGCGGCTTCCAGCTTTCCCTGGTTACTCGCCGGATGACGGTCCGGTACAATCCGGTCGTCGGTGAGCATGAGCGATACCGTGCCCCAGGGCAGGCTGCGTCTGGAAAGAATATCAAAGATCGGCAGCGGGGTATTGCCGCCTGGAACCGCAAGCCATTGATTGCCAGGCCGACTGACGATTTGAGCGACATGATCCGCGACCGCCCCGGCATCCGCCCGCGCCGCCCAGCTGATCGGGGCCGTCATATTTTTTGCCTCACTCATGCCAGCTCACCCCGTCGCGTTCGGTGAGCGCAATCGCAGCTGATGGTCCCCAGCTGCCCGCACCATAGGCTTTGGGGGACATGTCATTTTCCGACCAGATTTTTCGGATCGCATCTACCCAGCGCCACTGGGCTTCGACCTCATCGCGACGGACAAAAAGCGTTGGGTCACCGTCAATAAGGTCGAGCAGCAAGCGTTCATACGCAATACGGTTGCGCGTTTTGGAAAAGGCTTGAGACAAGGAGAGATCAAGCGGCACTTCGCGCAGCACCACACCATCACGGTCGAGCCCTGGCTCCTTGGCCATCACCTGCAAACGCACATATTCTTCAGGCTGCAACCGGATCACCAGCCGGTTGGCCTTGAGTTTTCCGCCACGCTCGGCGAAAATATTGTGCGGCACGGATTTGAACTGGATGATGATCTCGCTGCGGCGCTCTGCCAGCCGTTTGCCGGTGCGCAGATAAAATGGTACGTCTTTCCAGCGCCAGTTGTCGACATGCGCCTTGATCGCGACGAAAGTTTCTGTGTCGGACGTACCGCCAAAATCATCGGCATAGCTGTGCACCGCTGCGCCTCCGACCGCACCAGATCCATATTGACCGCGCACCATTTCATCGGCGGTAACGGCGCGAAGACTTCGCAACACCTTGACCTTTTCATCGCGGATCGAGGCGGCATCCAGGTTGGCGGGCGCTTCCATTGCGGTCAGCGCCAAGAGTTGCAGCATATGGTTTTGCACCATGTCGCGCAGCGCACCTGTATTCTCGTAAAAACCATGCCGGCCCTCAAGACCGACAGTTTCCGACACCGTAATTTCAACGTGATCAATACCACCTGAGTTCCATAATGGCTCAAACATCATATTGGCAAAGCGCAAAGCCATCAGATTTTGAACCGTCTCCTTTCCAAGATAATGGTCGATACGGAAAATCTGATTCTCGGCAAACGCGCCTGCCACTGCGTCATTGATCGCCGTGGAGGATTCAAAATCATTGCCAAGCGGCTTTTCCAGACCGATCCGCACATTTTCGCCGGTCAGCCCTGCGGATTCAAGCCCAGCTATCGTCGCCTCAAACAGAGACGGAGCTGTAGAAAGAAAAATCGCAAGGCCTCCCGACACGTCGCCCAATTTTTCTGACAGTGCTGCGAAGTCGTTCCGCTCGGAGGCATCAAGCGGCTGATAGGACAGACGCTCCAAAAAGGATTGCAAGGCGTTTTCTTGATTACGGTCATCAGGCAGATATTGGGCCAGCGCAACCTTGGCCAGGTCTCTGAAGCCATCGTCATCCAGATCACTCCGCGCCGTTCCGACAATCCGCAAATCCCGATCGATCAGGCCGTCCTCATGCAATGCAAAAAGCGATGGCAACAGCATCCGCTTTGCAAGGTCGCCAGTTGCGCCGAACAGGAGCAACGCAGAACAGGTTGCAGACACTCTGCCAGATTTCATTATTTTTCTACTTTCCCAGTGTGGAAGCCTGATTGGTTGCTATCAAGGATACTGTCCGTCGTCAGAACATTTATCATATGAGGTTGGCTATTTTTATCCAGCTTGCTTTTGATGATGCAAGCGGTGGTGTTGGATAGTTTTTCGTTTGATTCTTTCTCGTTTTTTAAGATGGCTTGGGCTCTACCGAAGTATGCATTTGCAGGTGTCACGTTGCTGAGGCTTTCGTGATAACGCGGTTGGTTAGCCATCGCCTTAAGGCGCCTGTACCCTATCATACACGAGCCGAAAGCCGACATTACTCGCTCCCATACCCGGGTCTCGACCTTGCCGAGCGGCTGAGCGATAACGTTGGCAGTAATTGGCCGCGCAAAGATAGGAGCCTCCCTTCATCACGCGGCTCGTGAAGCCAAGGTTCTGAGGATCATAGGCGCCGTTTTCACTCGGGCCGCGCGGGTTTTTGTCGTCCTTGGGATCAAGCCCGGGCTTGAATAAATCCGCAGTAACTTCCCAGACATTGCCGAGCATATCGTAGAGCCCATTGCCATTGGGTGCGAAACAGCCAACCGGTGCGATGCCGCGAAAGCCATCGCTCGCATCATTTCGGGCGGGAAATACCCCCTGCCACGTATTCGCCTCATCGTCCGCTGGTTGAACATTTCTGGAGGGCTCGCCGGCGCTAGCCGCATATTCCCATTCCGCTTCGGTTGGGATCCGCCCACCTTTCCAATTGGCGTAAGCTTCCATATCCGCCCAGCCCATATGCACGACCGGCTCGTTTGGCAGGGCATCAGGCCCGCTTGCCCCATAGGGCTGCTTCCAATTGGCGCCCGGGACATATTCCCACCAATCTGCGTAATTGGGTGAAGTGTCCGAGGGCGGTGTAAAGACAGCCGACCCCGGTTTGAGCATATCCGCAGGAATTTGCTCTGCAGGAACGCCGAAAGCAGCGGAGTCGACGGGTTTTTCGGCGATTGTCACATAAGAGGTGGCTGCAACAAATTCAGCGAATTGGCGGTTGGTGACTTCATGTTGATCAATCCAAAACCCGCCGACAGTAGTTTCCCGCACAGGTCCTTCCTCTGCGTAGACGTCATCTTCTCCCATCAGAAACGTTCCCCCCGCCAGTTTGACAGGTGTGTCATAAGGAACTGCGCATTTCTTCGCTGAGGCAAAGTCGGCGGTCTGCGCGGGAAGAGCCTTCTCGGTTTCAGCGCCGCAAGATGCCAGCGTGAAGCAGACTATAGCCAGCAAAGCTGACCACGCAGGAGAGCAGTTGGCAGGCCCTCTATCAGCCCCTCTTTGATCAGATTGAAACGACATTATCGGATCATTCTGCTCTTAAACTAGGGCCCAACGCCGCACCTTCTGACGGGAAAACAGGGTCCGGCTTAGTTGCCATCGAACTGGTGGCAGCTTCCATCTTTTCAGCAAGCTCAAGCAGGCGTGCACGCTCTTCTGGATAACGATTACCCACATCGTAGCTTTCGTTTTCGTCCAGTTGCAGGTCGAACAGTTTTACGCCTGCAAACTGGCGGAAAGGAATAACACCGCTGCGATAATATGATTTGAGCACAAGCTTAAAACGCCCATCGCGTACCGCGGCCAAGTCATTGCCATCAAAGAAGTAGAGAGCCTCGTGCGGGCTGTCTGCACCTCGCGTCCACATTTTCGATATATCCATACCATCTATTATCCGATCGCTCGGCACTTTACCGCCGGCAAGGCGAGCAAAGCTTGGCAAGAGATCGATGGCCATCGCCATATTCTTGTTCACCAGGCCAGCTGGGATTTGGACAGGCCAGCGAGCAAGGAAAGGGACCCTATATCCGCCTTCATAGGTTTCGCCCTTGCGTGCGCGCAAAGGCCCCGGACTGCCTTGAAACCAAGGGCCATTGTCACTGGTAAAAAGGATCAGTGTGTTGTCCGCAATACCCTCCTCTTCGAGCGTATCGAGCACCTGACCAACAGCGTCGTCGATCGTTGCTACTGTATCACCATAGTCACCAGCCTGCGTGCGGCCGATATTGCGCTGTGCCGGGATCGCCGGATAATGCGGAAAGCTGGACGAGTAATAGAGGAAGAAGGGGCGGTCCTTGTTCGCACGGATGAAGCGAACTGCTTCGGCCGCATATTTGTCGGTCAGTCTGGATTGATCGATATTTTTTTCGACCATCACTGTGCCCCGATAGAGGTCAAATGGCTGCATATCATTCGAGTAGGCAACGCCCAGAAAGCTCTCAAAACCTTGGTTGGTCGGCCAAAACTTGAGCCGATGACCAAGATGCCATTTGCCGATCATCCCGGTCGCGTAACCAGCATCCTTCAACATCTCGGCAATCGTAACTTCACCAGGTGCCATCCCCCAGGCGGAATGAGGACGTGTAACAAACTGTGTGCCGGACCGAGGCGCATAACGCCCGGTTAAAAGGCCGGCTCGGCTTGGGGTGCAGACGTTCTGGGCTGCATACCATGAAGTCATGGTGACGCCTTCCTTACCCAAACGGTCGATATTCGGCGTATCAATCACTTGAGAGCCGAAGGCGGAGATATCGCCATATCCCAGATCATCGGTAAGGATCACGATGATGTTGGGACGAGGCGGCTTGCTATCTTCAGCCATGGCTGAAGACGGCAAGCACAAGCCAATCAGCGCAAGAAACTTGACGGGGCCTTTAAAAATGAAATTCATGACTTTACCTCTCGCGCTTCGGCTTTTGTATCGCTTCATGCTCTGCCTTTATAGTATACTCGGCTTCAGCGTTTCCCCGCAAAGTCGAACATCCTGATCAGGTTGGAATTATCTCATTCAACACTTCCCGTTGAGGGAAAAAACCGGCTGCCGCTTTTTCGCAAATGCGCTGGGCGCTTCAACCAATGTGACGGTTGAAAGTCCGGCTCGTCGAACCAGAGCTGTTGGGCAGCCGTCACTTTATCGAGAACAATGTTTTTACGCCCAAAAAGTATCCAGCAAAGCCCCCCGAGAACTAGAACAACGAGAAAAGCCAGTGCCTGACTAATCAAAATATCACTGGTCACAATATTCCTCCGTCATTGCTTTGAGCCCTTTTTTCGCCTGCCTTTTTTGCGTCAATTTCGCGGGTCATTTTCAAGTGAAGCTCTTTATCAATCGGATAAAAAGAGATCAAAATCGCGCCAAACAAGATTAACAAAGCCGGCCCAATAGTCATGATGCGCAAAAGCCCGTCCAAGGTCTCTGGTGACTGCGCCTCATTGGGCACATAGCCTATCCAGCCAAGCAGAATGCCAAGCATTCCAACGCCAATGCCCAGCGACACTTTCTGCGATAAGGTGATCAATCCAAAGACGATGGATTCACCGCGTATACCGCTTTTCCATTCTCCGAATTCCACGGTATCCGGCAACATCGACCAGAAAGTCAGCACGAACGCGCCTGATCCAATTCCATGAATAGCCATAATTGCCATCACTGAGCCAACGCTTGCAGGCATCGCAAAGAAGAACAGGGTGAGCGCAAAAATGCTGATTGCAGACCCTGTTAGCCAAACGAAACGTTTGCTCGTTCTTTCGGTCAACCAAGCCCACGCTGGGACACTTAGGGTTATCATGCCGATAAAGACCGCCAAGACCTCGCCGATGGTGGAAGGTTCTGTGCCGACAGCATAAATGAGATAATAGACGAGCGCCTTGCTCACAATTGTGCCGCCGGAGGAACCGGCCATGACAGCGACAAACAGAATTGAGAAAGCCCAGTTGCGCCTAAGCATGACGCCGATCATTTTAAGCGACGGCGCATCAGCATTTGACGCTTCCTCTTTTTCTTTTGTGCCAGCAAAAGTTGTCCAGAAAATTAGCGTTGCGAGAATGGCATAAAGAATGGCCACTTTCAAAAACCCCACCTTTAGATCTCCGTCACCAAGCTGGGTTGCAAAATCCAACGTGAAGCGGGCAACAAAGAGACCGCCTATGGTGGCGCAGACCATTCGTACTGCGCTGAGGCGGTTCCGCTCCATCGAGTCTGATGTCAGGCGCGCGGACAGTGCGCTGAAGGGGATCGCAAGTACCGTATAGGCAGTGCGAAAAAGGACCTGGCTGACAGCTACAGCCAGCACTATCGATCCTGCTCCGAACCACGGAGTAGCAAACATGAGGACGAACGACAGGCCAAGCGGGATTGCACCGAACAGAAGATAAGGACGATAACGCCCCCATCTGGTTCGTGTCCGGTCGGCCACAAGCCCCATCAGCGGGTCTGTTATCCCATCCCAAATCATCCCTATCATGATGATGGCTCCCGCTACGCCGGAAGAGATGCCCAAAACGTCAGTGTAGTAAAACAGGAGATAGAGCGAAATGCTTGTCCAGAGCAGGTTAAAGCCAATGTCGCCCACCCCGTATCCGGCACGTTGGGCGAAGGTTAGGCCGCTCATACCGCAGTCAACTGGATTGTAGTGCGGAGGGTTATATCCTCGGCAGAATGGCCAATAAGTATCTCATATTCACCGGGGTCACAGCGCCAAGCTTTTGCCCCGTCGTCCCAATAGGAAAATGCACGGACCGCCAATTCAAGGTCAATCATCTCAGCTTCATTTGCCCCTAGAACAATTTTGCGAAAGGCTTTGAGTTCCTTGAACGGGCGGCGGACCTCGGGATTGACCGGATGCACATATAGCTGGACCACATCAGCCCCAGAACGAGCTGAATTGTTCTTGATCTCGACCCGCACTTTAACCGGCATGCCCGCTTGTGCCTCATCATCGACCACAAGTGACAAATGGCTTATGTCCGCGTAACCAAGACCGTGGCCAAATGGGATTAATGGGGCCTGCGAGCTTTCAAGATCATAATGGCGATAACCAATAAACAGCCCCTCTTCATAGGGCATATGCCCATCAATACCTGGATAATGACCAAATGCAGGATGATCTTTCAGGCTTTTGGGAAACGAAATCGGGCTGCGCCCGCCCGGCTCAGATGCGCCGCAAATAACATCAAAGAGCGCATTTCCGAATTCTTGGCCTGGGAACCAAGCCCAAATCAGCACTTTAGCCCGGTCAAGCCATGGCATTTCCATTGGCGCACCGGCATTTACAACTATGATCGCATTGGGATCGGCATCCAAGATCGCTTCGGCAAGGGCATTTTGATCACCAGGCAATTTCATGTCTGTTCGGTCATTACCCTCGGTTTCCCAATCGGCATTGGTACCCAGCACTAGGACAGTGATATCGGCATTCCGAGCAACATCGGCAGCCCGCGCAATCAATCCTTCGGGGATAGGTGGAAGGACCCCGAACCGCAATCCGCCAACAAGCCCGGTAGATGGTCGGACAAATTCTATACAGATGTTGTAAGCACGGCCTGCTTCAAGTTCCGCCTGAGCAATCTTTTCCGCGCTTCCAAATCCGAAAAAGCTGTCCCCAGGCGTTTGGGCGGCCCAATTGTCGACCACTTCTTCCTTATCGATGAAGAGGCGGGCAAGACCCGCGCTTACTATACCGAAGCTGTGCGCGCCGCTTCGATCAGGAGTAAAGATTCCGGATAGCCTTATCGATACACCCTCACTAGGACCCACAATGCCTATGGCACCGAATAAGAACAACCGGTTGCTTGTTTCAATGGTGACCGATGGTTCCCCTGAGAAACTCTCATTTTCATAGCGCTCAGATGTGAACCCGCCAGGAACCCCGTCTGCTGATGCGATCAGGTTTGCATCAAATGCAGGTAGATATTTATGGATTAAGCACCCGGGCTCGTACGTAATTTCGCTGTTGGAAAAGCCGTTATTCAGCCCTTCAAGGATATTCACCACATGGTGGGGACGGACAGTCGAGCTGCCCCCGCCTTGAATTTGAGAAATTTTTGCATTCGGCCCGACGATGGCAACTCTTTGTGCCGAGGCAGGATTCAAGGGCAGCAAGTTCCCCTCGTTTTTAACAAGGATCATGCTCTCCGCCGCCGCTCGCCGCGTTAATTCACGGTGAAAGGGGATTTCGTCCGAACGTTCTTCATAATCGGGCACTTCATCCAGCGCGCCAACTCGCTCCATCAAGAGCAAAAGATTGCGAACATGCTGGTCAATGACATCCGGGTGCACCTGACCATTTTCAACGGCAATCCGAAGTTGTTCACCCCAAATACGCGGTGGTCCCGGCATTTCAAGATCCAAGCCGCCATTTGCATTTGCGACAGTCTCAAGCGCAGCCCCCCAATCACTGACGACAACCCCGTCAAAACCCCATTCCGCTCGTAGCACGCCATTAACAAGCTCATCATGTGAGCTCGCGAAAGTACCATTTATCTTGTTATATGCGGACATGATCGACCAAGCAGCTCCCTCTTTTACCGCTGATTCAAACGGTGCAAGATAGAGCTCACGCAATGTCCTGTTATCTAGGTCAGAGCTGATTGAATGACGTTCAAATTCGGTATCATTGGCGACATAATGTTTTGGGCAAGCCCCAACCCCCTGTGACTGCACCCCGCCAATAAATGAAACAGCCAGTGCGCCGGCCAAAACAGGGTCCTCAGAATAGCTTTCAAAATTTCGGCCACCTATCGGCGTGCGCTGTAAATTGATGGTTGGACCGAGAAGTACTTGCGCTCCCTTGATCTTTGTTTCTTTTCCCAGTGCAACGCCGATTTCATGCAGAAGATCGACATTCCAGCTTGCTGCCATCGCTACTCCAACGGGAAAGCAAGTCGTCCGTGTCTCGCCCGCAAAAGCCCCGCGCGCGCCGCTTGGTCCATCCGTTAATTTTAGCTTTGGGACACCAGCGTGCTCAATGGCAATTGTTGACCACATGTCTTCGCCGCTCATCAAAGCAATTTTCTCGTCGAGCGAGAGGTCTGCCAGTATACCGGCTATCCGCTCCTGCGACTGCTCTTTAAGTGTCATATAAAAGTGACGCTTTCTTCTTGAAAATCCCAAAACCGAACTGCCAAAATGCAATGGCCAAAGTCGATTTGATTAGCGCCTTGCCCGGGATACCGACGCTACGAAATCGGAAATGCGAACAGTGTTTTTGCCTGCGCCTTGTTGAAAAGCGCAGGCAATATAGACGGCCTAGTAGTTAAGATTCAGCCTAATCCCGAAGGTCCGCTCCGCCTCAAAAGAACGGAACTGAGCAAGTCCGCCAGTATCGAACGCCGCGTTGAAAATCGACTCCACAAAGTCTTCTTTGGTCAAGTTGCGAACGAAGAATGTTGCCGTTGCTGTTCCATCCATAAATGACATACCCGCCTGTAGATCGACGAGAAACCGGTCATCCAAAATCAGCCTTGGATCACCAAGGTTCGATGATTGAGCGTCGCTGCGATATTGCATGCCGATCTGGACAAATGGCTCGACTGGGCCAACCGGCCCAGCCTCATATCGCACGAGACTATTGATGACCCAGTCGGGAGACGCCGCAAGGCGGCCGCCGGCAAGGTCTTGGAAATCCCCGCCGCTTTGACGTCCATTGCCATCAACATCGACACAATCATTGGGCCCAGACGCTTGAAACGTATAACATTGCGCATTGTCAAAGCTGTCAAACCGAGCATTTGTATAAGCGAGGGCTGTACTCAATGTCAGTCCATCGACGGGAACGAGTGTAAGATCTGCTTCGAGACCATAGGACTCGACACGGCCAGCATTTGCGACTGAAAAAACTGGCGTACCTGCAGGCCCAATAACCAGGGCTTGAGACTGGAAATTCTTCACTCTCGTGTAATAACCAGTAAAGTTGGCGGTTAGCCGGCCATCCAACATCACCGACCTGACACCCGCTTCAAACTGGAGCGGAACTTCTGGACGAACAGTGGGCAATTGATTGCCCCCTATCACTGTCGCCGCAGAGGTGAAACCCGTCGCAATACCAGTGGCTTTGTAACCTTGCGAAGCGGTAAGAAATACATTTACGTCATCGCTCAGATCATATTTTAAGCCCGCACGCCAAACGACCGCACCATCCTTGTCTTCGGCGACTAGAGGCTGCGTGGTAACCGCTTGGCCAATATAGGCAGCAACCGAGCCCGGCGCGACGGTGCGAGATTGCGCTGCTTCAACTTCAGAACGAAGCACACGGATGCCGCCGATCAAGGACAATTTTTCAGTGACCCTAAATTCGCCCTGCCCAAATATCGCGTAATTTTTCTCTTTAAAGTTGGAGAGCAAACGCGTTCCCAAAGGAGCGCCGCCAGCGATCAAGCCGAATGAGCCAGCCTGAATGTTATCCTGATTTATGTCTTGCTCGAAGTAAAACAAGCCAAGCGTGTAGGTCAGCCGATTGCTTGACGGGGAGACAAGACGGATTTCTTGGCTGAACTGTGACTGCTGCAGATCTCCATCATTAGTGGACAGGAAGGTCAACGGCACAAGGTCGGCATCATTGTTGTCAAAGCTCGTCCACTCACGGTAGGATGAGAGGAACACTAGATCATGATCGCCAACCCCAACGGCCGTATTGATAAAACCGCCATAGGTTTCCGCTACATCGATGAATGAGCCCTCAGAGCCGATCTCGCGATTATTAGGACCCGGGACAATTCCCAAGGCCGCGGATGCACCGCCAATAAGAGGGGGCCCAAAGCCAAGAAATCCCAGACCAGGTCCCCCGGTGGAAGCCGATCGCAAGGTTGGCGCGCCCGAATTTTGATCGCGGCGGGTAAAGTCCGCCCCCAACAATACATCGACGTTGCTGCCAGCTTCTATTGCAATCTTGCCCCGAATACCGAATTCGTGGCGATCATTTAATTTCTGCTGCTGCGCAGTTGGGTTCACGTTGGTAATATAGCCATCGCGATCATTGAAATAGCCGCTCAACCGAGCTGAAATGCCGGGCGCAATTGGGCCGGAAATTCCGCCGGACAAGTTGACTTCGTTAAACGAACCATAAGATAGACTCGCATTGATCGCCAATTCATCAGTTGGATTCCGGGTGACAATCGAGATCACCCCTGCAGACGCATTTTTGCCAAATAAAGTACCTTGCGGCCCACGCAGAATTTCAACTCTCTCAACATCTGAGAGGTCAAAAATCCCAGCCCCCTCGCGCCCCATAACAACGCCATCTATCACAATCGCGGTGCTGCCTTCGACGCCGATATTAAACAGGCTGGTTCCGATTCCACGGATAGTTGAAGCAGATTGGCGCGCATTTATGCCAGCGTTAAAGTTCAGGCCAGGGGCCACATATTGCAACTGTTCAAAACTATCGATGCTTCTGGATTCGAGGGCATCGCCCCCAATAGCGACAATCGAGAGGGGCACATCTTGAATGTTCTCGCTACGCTTTTGCGCAGTGACGACAATGACATTGCTGTTCGCAAAATCATCCCCGGCTTGATCCTGCGCATATGCATAATGCGGCGTGCTCGCTGCAATCATTCCAACCGCAGTCGCCATTTTCAAAGTAGTCTTCATATGATGCTCCAATCCCAATCAGAATCATGGGGCGGCCATTTTTGGTCCGCTATCCCCGGCGGACTTTATATCTCAAAAAATATTTTTTGCAAAATAAAAATATTTCTGGTAACCGAATCGTTGTAAATCTGGGATCAAAAGGCCACGAATGCGTTCAGACAAAAGGGAAGTGTCATTAGCATCACAAAATCTCCTGCCACTCTCCGGCGGCGACCAAAAACTAGCAAGAAAAGCGAACAAACGCGGCAGCAAATTATCGATGCTGCGATCAGGGCCATAGCCAAATGGGGCTACCAAGGCGCAACACTCGCCTTGATCGCAAAGGAAGCCGGCCTCTCGCAAGGACCGCGGCAATATTACTTTCCCAGCAAAGTCGATCTGATGGTAGCAGTGCGGGAGGAGGTTTTAGAATTTGCCCGCTCCAATATTGATCAGTTAAAACTGGATGAAGAAGATCCAAGAACCGCCCTTCGACTCTTTCTTGACGAAGAAATCCAGCGCGGGAAAAGCGACGAATATGTCGTTGACCTTGAACTTAAAATTGCGATTCGGGGTGATGCCGAATTAAGGGACCGTCTAGCGGACCCTATCAACATATCCGAGCAAGCAGTCGACAAATGGTGGCTTGAGCTCTTTTCATCCACTGGTCGATCACGAGCGGACCTGCTCGCCGCCCGCTACATTTCCACATGGCTTTTGCGAGGCCTTGCCATTGAAAGAATATCAAGAACCGACGAAGTGACGGTGGCCCGAATGGAGCGTCTTTTAATCGACACCGTATATGGTTCTATTTTTGATTCGTAAGGCTTGTCTTAGCCTAGCACTACTTTGGCACTTTCTTAAGATTGATAGATTTTAGGCAGTGGGGACATCGCGTTGGCGGTGGCTGGGCGAGTGCCTTGAGAATGGCTTGGCGCACTGCTGGTAGGCTCGGCTGAGGCGGCGGGCCTGCGATTCTTTTTTCCCCCACTGGCCTGTTTGAGCCGCAGGGATTGGAGGAAGGCGAGCGCGATCATACACATGAGGGAGTGGCGATGCAGGCCCTGCCATGACCGTCCCTCGAAGTGATCGAGGCCGAGCTCTTCCTTGAGTTGCTGATGCCCTTGTTCACAGACCCAACGGGCTTTGATGGCTCCGGCAAGTTGCTTGATCGGCGTGTCAGGCGGCAGGTTAGAAAGGTAGTATTTACGCTCTCCAGTCGAGCGATGCTCGCCGACCAGCCATACTTCCTCGCCGGGCAGATGTTGCGCGCCCATATCCCGTATGCGTTGAGGCGGGCCATCGGCGACACGAACGCGAACGGCGGCGAAGCGTGCGACAAGAGGGCCCTTGGTCCCGCGCCGCCAACTGACCTTGCGCCACTTTGCCGTCTCCAACATTGCCTTTGCCGATACGGATTTGGCATCGGGGATGGAGCGCTTGCGAGGACGGCCACGCCCGGCGACGGGAAAGATCATTGCCACGTTGGCAGGATAGATTTTCTGCTTGTAGGGGATGCCGACTGCCCATCTGAGGCCGCGTGCACTCAGACCCTGCCGGAAAGAGGCACTCATCCCGTAACCAGCGTCCGCTAACACGCAGCCGAAGCGTGCACCGGCACTGCGGACCCGATCGATCTCGGCCAGCGCGATCTCAGGCTTGGTCCGGTAATCCCGGCAATCCAGCGGCACACCGGCATGATCAAGCCGGGTTGGATCGCTGGTCCAGCTCTCGGGCAGAAACAGCCGCAAGCCAACCATGACCGGCACTTCGCGAGAGGCCAGCGTCAACGACACCAGAGTCTGGCAGTTGGCGTTCTTGCCCAGTGTTGATGCGTATTGAGGAGCCACGCCCACCGAATGAATCCCCTTCTTCGGCAAAGAAGTATCATCGATGATCAGCCATGCATCGTGCCCGCCCACTTGTGCGTCCGCTTCGGCCAGAAGCGCCGCCTCAAGCGGCTCAGCATCCCAGACACCGCTCGCTACGAAATGGTGAAGCTGGTCGTAGCTGACATCCCCGGTACGGGCCGCCATTGGCTGGATACTCTTGCGATCACCCGGACCAATCAGGCCCGCAATGTAGGCCGGGCACATACGCACCCGCGTCTTGTGTCGCAAAGCCGCCAAAAACGGCGCCAGCCAGGTCTCAAGATCGCCCCGCCAATACCCATCCATCTCCAGCCTCCATAATAGCTGGCTCCCTATGAATCACCAAAATCAATAAATGGGAATCCCAAAAATTATAAATCTGCCAAAGTAGTGCTAGGTTCTGTTGACAAAGGGAATTCCCAAACGGCGTAGTTTGTGATTCACGGTAGCTTTTAAGGAGGCTGCTGTGATCCGGGGTTTGATGAGCGATGAGGAATGGGCTTGCGTGGAGCCATTTGTGATCGAACGCGGTCCGCGCGGTGGTCGCCGTCCGAAGAACCATCGGCTTGTTCTGGATGGTATCTTCTGGATTGCAAGGACCGGTGTTGCATGGCGAGACTTGCATGAGCACTTTGGCAAATGGTCGAGCGTTTATCGCCAGTTCCGGCGCTGGACGCTTTTGGGTTTATGGGAGTTACTGCTCGAAGCGTTTAACGACAGCGGCGGTGGCAACCCCAGTTTGCAGATGATCGACAGCACAATAATCCGGGCACATCATTGTTCAGCCGGCGCTAAAGGGGGACTCAAAAAGAGGGTCTTGGGCGCCCAAAAGGTGGCTTCACGACCAAGGTCCATCTCCGCATCAATGCAATGGGCCTCCCTATCGCGTTTGCGCTGACGGACGGTGAAGTCTCCGACTTCAAAGGCTATGGCTCGAAAGCGCAGCTGCTACGCGCCAGGAAACAAAATAACACTGGCCTCGGGATCTATGTGAAAGGTGAAGGTTGGAAAATCATGTCGCTCGACGAGGCGATCCACGCCCGGCTCACGGAAGCGCTATAAGCGCTATGCACCAAGTGGATGATTTTGAACTCCGGCGGCGCTGGAACTGGATGGGTTTGGGATTTGAAAAACCATTTACATAGGCAGTACCCTGGTCAGTGCGCTGCGGATTTTCTTGGACTTCTTCGATTGCGCTGCTGATTTAGCTTACCGTTTGAAGACATCGCTGAAATGGATTACCTGGAAGGGATTAGCGTTAATCCACTGGACTTCGTCGTTTGTTAGAGCATTGCTGTTGGTGTCGCAGGGCAATGTTCGCGACATGCCGCTGGGTCACATTACTACTCGCGGCTTGGGTCAGTGGAAGCGCTGGATCCTCCGGTGCTCCACTGGAGAACCCAAATGGCAAACACAAAACCAAAACCGCAAACCAAGTCCGACAACGTTATCGCACTGCTGGACCGAGCCAAGGGCGCTTCGCTGGACGAGATATGCAATGAGACCAACTGGCAATCACATAGTGCCCGCGCATTTCTAACCGGCCTGCGCAAGAAGGGCCTTGTCCTCGCTCGGGAACAGGGAGCAGATGAAGTCACCACTTATCGCATCATCTCCGGCCCGCCCGCTGAGGATGCGTCAGCATGAGCGATCTTGACAGTCGATTGTCAGAACTCGCCTCCATGCCGCCAGCCCAGCTTCGATCGCTGTGGCGCGATATCTTCCGTAAACCTGCACCAGATGCAGCACCCGATCTGCTGCGCCGGTCTATCGCATGGCGGTTGCAGGAGCGCATGCATGGCGGATTCCCATAATGCATAAAATCGGCAAAACAGGCTCTCTACATGAATAGACTTTTAGCACTTTCAATTTGAAGTTTTTGCGTTAAAATTACTTTTTAAGCGTAACGTAATTGAAGTATTTTTCTTAGATAACGTATTGGAATGCAGGTGCTTTCAGACAAACTTCTAACAGATTTTATGCATAGTTTTCTGGGCTATGGAGATTTAAAATCTGACGTTTGGTTCATCGGCATGGAAGAAGGAGGCGGCAATGATATTGCCGATATTGAAAAACGTCTTTCTGCATGGAAGGAATTGAAAAAAACTAGGACCGTTGATTTAGTAGAATTTCACCGATTGATAGACGAGGGACATCGTTTCGACGGTGAAAACCCAAAATTGCAACGAACATGGGCAAAATTAATAAGGGCTCAAATTTCATTTGAAAAGGATCGAAATGATGTTTCTGTCATAGAAACGTCCTCTGTTAGGGAATTTCAATCCAGCCGCTTAGGAAGAGAAAAATCCAAGACTTGCTTGCTTGAGTTACTTCCACTTCCCTCGCCCAGTACAAACGTTTGGCACTATTCGAACTTTAGCGCCCTCCCCATTCTTCAAAGCAGAGGACAATACACTGAGGAAATGGTGCCTAAAAGAATCAAAATGCTTCAAAATTTAATTAGAGAGCATTCACCATCTCAAGTTGTTTTTTATGGGACTAGCTACGCTGAACATTGGGCAAATATCATCGGTGAAGATTTGAAATGGCTGGATCAGAGAAATAACCGTTCCGTCAATCGGATCCGTTCACAAACGTTTCACGTTACAATGCATCCAACCAGTCATGGCGTTACAAACTCAATGTTCGAGTCTTTGCTAATCAAGTAGGTTAAACGCCGTCGATCGGACGGGAGCATTTCATGTGCGCCGCACCTAACTACTTTCTGTTTTTTTTGATCTTTATCGGGGACCTGTTCGTTACTGGCCTCTTCCAGAAAAAATCAGCACTTCTGAGTGTGAATTTGTTCAAATTGGTATTACGAGACTTTTTCGCTGCCCTTTTCCGCCACCCAGGCCAGCGTATTAACAAGCTTCAAATGCTCAACACTTTTTGCGTCCAACTCTAACAACTTTGGATTGGCAAGCACCAATGCCAAAGTCCGCGCGCGGCTAATGGCTACATTGATCCGGTTTTTAGAATAGAAAAACTCGACATGGCGAGGCAAATCCTCCGGTGTAGACGTTGCCAAGCTTATGATGACCACTTCGGCTTCCTGTCCCTGAAATTTATCCACTGTCCCCACTCTAGCATCGGCGGGAAGGGCGGCGGCCAATGCATTGACTTGCATATTATAGGGCGCGACGATCAAGATAAGAGGTGGCTCGGCAAAACTGCACAGCGGGATAGGTGGATTTTCTGTCTAACGTCGGCCAGAGCGGCCGCATGACAGGAGCATATATGAGCAAACGACCGCGCCGGAACCACAGTCCGGCTTTTAAG
>Ga0209491_10002602_pt1:0-27500 | contig 31845 bp, 27 predicted proteins | sample BON02_FD_187213 | JGI IMG/M metagenome (GOLD analysis project Ga0209491, IMG submission 187213) | Freshwater microbial communities from Lake Bonney liftoff mats and glacier meltwater in Antarctica - BON-02 (SPAdes) (version 2) | ecosystem: Environmental > Aquatic > Freshwater > Ice >...
TAAATACTTGCAACTATATTTAGACGAGTTTGTTTACAAACTCAATCGAAGATATTTTGAAGACAAACTCTTTGAAAGAGTAGTTATTGCTAATATTACAGGATTATGATACTTAACGGATATACAGTTAATTTTTTCATAATTTAAGTTTATTAGTTAATAAAGTAAATCTAATAAAATTTTAACACAACCCTATAAGGCATTTGACTTATTTTTAACATCTTTTAAACAATTAGTGTGTTTTTTGTTAAAAAACTCTAAAATAAATTATAAAAATGAGTACCCAATGGCTATGGAAGCTACACTATTTTTGCCATTACCATCTTTAACTACTTCTGTAAATCCAAAGTTATAACGGCCATCAATACGAATTCCAAATGGAAAATCATATCCTACTCCTACTACGCCGGTAAGATCAAATGACTCAGCTTCAACTCCTGCAGCCACAGAATCTTTTAAATTATCATCTACCACAAAACCAAATTGAGGCCCCGCCTGAAGATTAAGACCACCAGCAACATAATATTTCAACAATACCGGAATATTTACATAATTTAAATCAATTTTATCGGCATCAAACTCTGCTTCTTGTTGTGAATACAACAGTTCAGGTTGTATTGCAATCTTGTCGCTGAACTTTATCCCCGCAAAAACACCAAATAATAAACCGGTTCTACTTGAAGAATCAGTAACATCTGAAATATTTGCAAAGTTTGCACCCGCTTTCACTCCAAGCTCAAGATCTTGAGCGGAGACATTTGCACAAATAAAAGTAGTTAAAAAGAAAAAAATTAGCTTTTTCATCGTTTAAGTTTTTTAAAGTTATATTGTAAATATACTGGAAAAGCTTTAATCTTATTATAGTATTTTTACTGAATTATTCAAGAAACAACTTCTAATAAATGAAATGGCAACAAGCTATTACCGATTATAAAAACTATCTAAAAATAGAACGTGGTCTTTCAGAAAACTCCATTGCTAATTACACTTTGGACATTCAGAAATTGGTCAAATGGCTTGACAGTAACCAAATAAACATTTCTCCCATATTAATTTCAGAAGAAACAATCCAACAATTTATCTATAGTATTGCAAAACAAGTAAATCCTCGTTCACAAAGCAGGATCATTTCAGGACTGAGGGGATTTTTCAATTACTTGATTTTTGAAGAATACCGTAATACGAATCCGTTGGAACTGATTGAAAGTCCAAAAATAGGAAGACAACTTCCAGATACGCTTTCACTAGAAGAAGTAGATCAAATTATTTCAGAAATCGATCTAAGTGAAGCTCACGGCGAACGTAACCGAGCTATTTTAGAAACTTTATACGGCTGTGGTTTACGGGTTTCAGAATTAATAAATTTACAAATATCAGACCTCTTTTTTGAAGAAGGGTTTATAAAAGTTAATGGAAAAGGTGATAAACAAAGATTTGTTCCTATTGGTAACACTACAGTAAAATATATAGAATTATATAAAGATCAAATACGTGTTCACCAAGAAATTTTGACTTCAGCAAAAGACACTCTCTTTTTAAACCGAAGAGGGAAAAAACTTTCCCGAGCAATGATTTTCACCATTGTAAAACAACTTACCGAAAAGGCAGGAATTCATAAAAATGTGAGTCCGCATACTTTTCGGCATTCCTTTGCCACACATTTACTTGAAAACGGGGCCGATTTAAGGGCAATTCAGCAAATGTTGGGCCACGAAAGCATTACAACTACCGAAATTTACACTCATATAGATAAAACCCATCTTACCGCAGTAATCAATAAATTTCATCCGCGAAAATCATAAAAACCTTACTCTTGCTCTTTAAGTATTTTTTTTACAAAAATATTATCTGTTGTTCTAACCTTAATAAAATATACACCTGAAGGCAGTGAAGAAATAGAAAAACCGTTAATCCTTTCAAGAAAATATGCCTGCAGCTTTCCCTGTACGTCATATACCGAAACACCCATAACCACCGTGCCAGGTCCATGTTGTAAGTAAACCATATCTTTGGCAGGGTTGGGATATAGAAAAAGACTGTCCTCCATTGAAACATCCTCGATATCCAGTAAACAGTCCTCAGAATAGGTAACCTGTGGGTCTACCTCCCAGTCTGTGTAGGGCGGCTCACCGTTATTTGCGGCCGCCTCATCATCCACCTGTACACAGAAGAGGTCATCATTGTTGGTGGCCTCCATCATGGTGAGCAGGCCGTTATTATCGTTCTTAAGGTTTAACGACTCCAAACCCAGATAGCTAACTATGATATACTCAAGGTTGGGGTTGTTACTTAAATCTATCGCTGAAATTTCGTTTCTAGGCGGTGTAGAAGCATCAGTTTGTCCGGCGAACAATATCCTCAATAAAGTATTGCTGGATACGTCAAGAGTATTAATATTATTATATCCGCAGCTTAAAAGTTCCAATGATAAGTTGTTTGAGATATCTATTGAGGTCAATTGGTTAAAAACTATGTCTAGCCTAGTTAAATTCTCAAGAGAGCTTAAGTTGATAGAAGTGAGTTCATTCTCAAAGCAAAGTAGCTCTTCCAATGCCAGAAAATCCTCGATGCCGGTAAGATCCTGTATGCTCCTGCCCGCCACATTAAGTTCGGTTATATTCTCCACATCGCTCGTAGCTACTTGGCCGTTCACGGTAAAGTCTGAGTCAATGCCCAGGTCGATCAGGGCCTGTTCAAAGTTGGGATCTGGTATCAAGGTAACCTGTGCCATACCCTGTAAGGCACAGCACAGAAAAATCAACAGCATGATAAGAGGTTTCATAATGATTAATTTTAGTCACCATTTAGTTTCTGAAGAACGGTTTGCTGGGTAGAGCCGTCTTCATAATTTTTGTCGATCGTGTATAACCCTGGATTCAAGTCAATAAAGTTAATCAAAACCCACCGTACCGAAGTAGAAGTAATCAATAAATTTCATCCCCGCAAGGGTTAAATAAACGCTAAAGTGCTGTTCAGGCTTCTACAAGCATATCATGTTTTGTAATTTTAAACGAAAACTACAAAACACTATGAAAACTTTAAAATTTGATAATAATGATTCTATGCATGCCATTGGCTTGGGGACATGGAAAGCAAAAGGAAATGAAGTAAAAAAAGCTGTAAAAGATGCGCTTTACGCTGGAGTTCGACACATAGATACAGCTGCCCAATATGGAAATGAAGAATATATTGGCGAAGCTTTAGCCGAGGTTTTTTCAGAAGGAAATATTTTAAGGGAAGATGTTTTTATCACTTCCAAGTTATGGAATAACAAGCATCAAGAAGGATATGTAATTCCGGCACTTCAAGAGTCTTTGCAAAAACTACAGTTAGATTATCTCGATCTATATCTCATACATTGGCCGGTTGCTTTTAAACCTAACGTTACTATGCCTTCTTCAGATTCAGATTACCTTTCTTTGGAAGAAGTTCCGCTTATAGAAACCTGGAAGCAAATGGAAACTGCTAAAAATAATGGTCTTGCAAAACATATTGGGGTTTCTAATTTCAGTAAAAAGAAATTAAAAGATCTTATTGAGAAGGCTAAAATTACCCCTGAAATGCTTCAAATAGAACTTCATCCCTATCTTCAACAAAAAGAATTGGTGGAATTTTGCAAGAAAAACAATATTCATGTAACTGCTTACTCGCCTTTAGGTTCAGGAGATCGCCCAGATACTATGAAGGGAAAAGATGAGCCCAGTCTTTTGAAAATTGAAGATTTAAAGGAAATTGCAAAAAAAAATAATGCCACTGTAGCACAAGTTTTAATTGCTTGGCATACAAACAGAGGCTGTGCCGCTATCCCAAAATCCACAAGTAAAGAACATATAATTTCCAACTTTCAGGCAGCAAATGTTTCATTAGATCAAGAGGATATGAATAAAATTGCCAAACTTGATAAGCATTATCGTTTTATAACCGGAGAGTTTTTTAATGCTCCTGAAAAAGGATATATTAATATTTATGACGAATAAAATTAAATATTCATTTAATAAAAAACCTCTGCAAGAATAAATCTTTCAGAGGTTTTTAAATTTTATAGTTATCTGTAATTATCGAGCGATATTTACGGCTCTTGTTTCGCGTATAACGGTAACTTTTACTTGACCTGGATATGTCATATCTGTTTGAATTTTCTGAGATATTTCAAAAGAGAGTTGGGCAGCTTTATCGTCGGTTACTTTTTCGCTTTCTACCATAACGCGTAATTCACGTCCTGCCTGAATAGCATATGCTTTATTAACTCCGCCAAAGCCAAAGGCTATGTCTTCAAGGTCTTTTAAACGCTTAATATAAGAATCTAACACTTGTCTTCTTGCACCTGGTCTAGCGCCACTAATAGCATCACACACTTGAACTATAGGTGATAGTAAACTTGTCATTTCAATTTCATCATGATGCGCTCCAATGGCATTACATACTTCTGGTTTTTCACCATATTTTTCAGCCCATTGCATTCCTAATATAGCGTGAGGTACTTCAGTTTCACTTTCAGGAACCTTACCAATATCGTGAAGCAAACCTGCTCTTTTTGCCAATTTAGGATTTAGACCTAATTCTGACGCCATAACACCACATAATTTTGCAACTTCCCTGGAGTGTTGTAAAAGGTTTTGTCCATAAGAAGAACGATACTTCATACGCCCAACGGCTTTAATTAATTCGGGTTGTAATCCGTGGATACCAAGGTCTATTATTGTTCTTTTACCAACTTCAATTATTTCATCTTCAATTTGTTTGGTAGTTTTCTTTACTATTTCTTCAATACGCGCAGGATGTATACGTCCGTCGGTAACAAGTTTATGAAGTGATAAGCGGGCAATTTCCCTACGTACCGAATCAAAACATGAAAGAATAATAGCATCTGGTGTGTCATCTACAATGATCTCAACACCGGTAGCAGCTTCAATTGCTCTAATGTTTCTTCCTTCACGGCCAATAATTCTACCTTTTACATCATCACTTTCCAGATTAAATACTGAAACGCAATTCTCTACCGCTTCTTCAGTACCAATACGTTGAATAGTTGTAATAATAATTTTCTTGGCTTCTTGTTGCGCAGTCATTTTCGCCTCCTCAACAGAATTTTGAACATAAGCCATTGCACTTGCCTTTGCTTCTTCTTTAAGGCTTTCCATAAGTTGCGATTTTGCATCATCGGCAGAAAGGCTTGAAATAACTTCAAGTTGCTCTATTTGGCTACGGTGCAGTTTTTCAACTTCAGTTTGCTTTTTTTCTAAATACAATAAGCGCTCATTATAATCCTTTTGTTTTTCTTCAAGGTCAGAGTTTAATTTTTTGTTTTTTGCAAGTTCGCTAGAAACAGTGGACTCTTTATCACGAGTTCGTTTTTCGGCTTCTGAAATTTTCTTTTCTTTGCTATTGATCACTTTTTCGTGTTCAGATTTCAATTCAAGAAACTTTTCTTTAGCCTGTAATATTTTATCTTTTTTAATACCTTCAGCATCTGTTTTTGCCTCCCTTAATATTGAAGTTGCGCTCTTCTTGGCATTTTTAATAAGTTGTGATGCGTTATTTCTTTCAAAAATTTTTGCTATCAAAAACCCGAGGGCTAATCCAACTATTGCCGCTATAATGATGATATATATTTTATCCATTTTAATTTAAAAATTAAACTTAAACCAAGATGATTTAAGCAAGATTAAGAACCCATTTGAGGCAGAATAAATCAAGTTAATAACTTAAACTACATTCCTTTAGCCTGTCTCAAAAGTTGAGTTTCATTCATAAAAAAAGCCTACATTAATAATGGGATTTTGTATAAACTCCTTAAAGAAAAGTTTAGGGCTAACAAGCTGGTCAAGTATCCGCTCAAAGACGGCTCGCTTTTACAACTTTAACTCACCCTTTTTAAAGAATTCGTGTTGAGTTTATCAAAAAAAATATTAATGTAGGCAGTAACCTTATTTTATTTAAAGAACGTTATGATAAATGTTCCTGCAACAACTGATTTAAAGCTTTTAACTTTTCTTCTGTGTCTTGCGTGTCGGTTTGTTTATCAATTCCTGTTTGCTCTACCTGAGCGGCAAATTGTAAAGCACACATGGCCAATACATCTTGCTTGTCTCTTACGGCATAGCTTTTTTCAAACCTTTTAATCATTTCTTCTATCTTTTTAGCCGCAAGTCTTAAACCTTCTTCCTGAGAGGGATTTATGGTTAACGGATATACCCGATCGGCAATAGATAGTTTTATTTTTAATTGGTTCGACATTTTTTGTTTTATTCAGAAAGTTGTGTAATACAATGGTCAATTTCCCGAATTAAAGCATTTATCTTTAGCTTTGTATCTCGTTTATGTTGGTCGCTGCCAAGCATTGAATTTGCTAATTTTAATGAATTACATTTTTCACGCCATTTATCAATTTCATTTCGATTTTGATCCTGCTGCGTTCTTAAAATTGTAAGTTCTTCTTCTAAAAGGGCATTAGCCTGCTTCATTTTTTCATATCTATGAAGCAATTTGCTAATCCTATTTTCAAGAGAATCAACAATTTCTGATAGTTGGCTCATTAAAATTTATTTCAATACTCTGTAAACAAAGTTAACATTAGCGTTTAAATAAGGCAACTGTTTTCTATTATTTTTTGTAATATTGAATAGTATATACAATAAAACTACCTCACTCCCCTTTTTATTATAGTAAATTTGCTAATATAATATGATGAAAGCTATTATTTTAGGAATGTTTCTAATTACGACCATAATTCATGGTCAAACCAGCATTCCCACAGATTATTTTGACAACCCTTTGGACATCCCTTTAATTCTCGCCGGCGACTTTGGTGAACTTCGGGATAATCATTTCCATAGTGGATTAGACATTAAAACGCAACAAAGGGAAGGGATAGCGGTATATGCTCCAGCAGATGGCTATGTAAGCCGTATTAAAGTTGCACATTTTGGCTACGGAAAAGCTCTTTATATTTTACATACCAATGGGTATACCACTGTATATGGTCATTTACAAAGTTATGCAGGACCAATACAGGAATATGTAAAGCAAAATCAATATAAAAATGAAACCTTTGAGATTGAACTTTTTCCTGAAGCTAATTTACTTCCAGTAAAAAAAGGGCAACTTATAGCCTATAGTGGTAATACCGGAGGAAGTGGCGGGCCTCACTTACATTACGAAATTCGTGATGGGTCTTCCAGACCTATGAACCCCATGCTTTTTGGAGTTGAAATCCCGGACACAAAAAAACCCTTGATAAGCAGTTTGATAGCATATCCAATTGGGGAAGATGCACAGATAGAACAATCTCAAAATCCTGTAAAATTAAGATTAATACTTCAACAGGACGGTACGTATAAAACTGAAAATATTAAAGCATTTGGGAAAATAGGTTTTGGTATTTCTACCACAGACCAGCAAAATGGCGCTTCAAACAAAAATGGCGTATACCAAATAAAAACAACCTATAATGGAGAAGAAAATTTTGATGTGCTATTTGATAAATTTTCATTTGCAGAAACCCGTTATTTAAATAGGTTTATAGATTATACCTACTATAAAGAAAACAGAGAACGTATCCAAAAACTTTTTAGGCAATCACACAACCCACTAAGCATTATTAAAAGTGACGTTGCAAATGGGTATATAACCGTACAAGATAGTCTAGCCTCTAATTACGCTATAGAAGTTTTAGACTTTAAAGGAAATGTTACCAATATTGTGGTTCCTATTGAAGGAAAAAAACAGGAAATATTACAGCCAAAAACTGTTCAGGAAACGGAAGATTATATTTATGCAGATCAAGCTACTTCTATTACCAAAGGGAAATTCAGTATCTACATTCCAGCGGAAAGTTTATATGAAGACACGTATTTAAATATTGAAGCCCGAAGCGATACCTTAAAGTTTCACGAAGACAACATTCCTATTCACGAAAACATCATTATTACGGCAGATGCTTCAAATTATACAACAGCAGATAGGGAAAAATTATATCTGGGAAGGCTTAACTATCGTGGCCAACCTTATTACAATACCACAAATATTAAAGGAGACAAGCTTTCGGCAAGAATAAGAACTTTCGGGACCTATGTATTAGTTTCAGACACTACACCCCCAAAAATAAAATCCGTAAATTTTGGTAAGGGAAAGTGGATTAGCAATAATAAAACCTTAAAGGTAAAGATTGAAGACTCTAGTAGCGGAATAAGTTCCTATAGGGCAACAATTAATGGAAAATTTATTTTAATGGAATATAATTATAAAACCGACGTTTTAACTTATGATTTTGATGATGATGCTAATACTGAAACAGAAAATAATTTGAAACTAATTGTTGTAGATAATGTGGGAAATAGTGCTACATTTGAAGCAACATTTTTCAGAAAATAATCCTAACCTTTGCTTTTGAAAACTACCGCCTTAACCATTCTGTTCTTTTTATTGCTTACTTCTGCCGCTACGTTTGCTCAATCTGCTACCGTGAAAGGCGTTGTTTTAGATGAAACCAACACTCCTATTCCCAGTGTAAATGTTACCTACGGAAATAATGGAACCCTTTCTGATCTTGATGGATATTATTTTCTTGAAATTCCTAAAGAAGAAAAAATAACAATCACCTTTTCACATATAGGCTTTAAAAAAGTTGTGGTAACACTTCCATCTCTTTCAGCTAATTCAGATTATGAATTAAATCCTGTTATGAAAATGGATGTAGAACAAATTGGCGAAGTTGTCTTAGATACCCGAAAAAATAAACGTGTAGAAGGAATCACCTCAATTAGTCCTGAAGCTATCCGAAAAATACCAGGTGCCAATGCAGGCGTTGAAAATTTATTAAAATCATTGCCAGGAGTAAACGGCAATAACGAATTGAGTACCCAATACGCGGTACGTGGAGGAAACTACGATGAAAACTTGGTTTATGTAAATGAAATTGAAGTCTATCGCCCATTTCTTATCAGGAGTGGACAACAAGAAGGTTTAAGTTTTGTAAATAGCGATCTTACATCCAATGTTGATTTTTCAGCTGGAGGATTTCAGGCAAAGTACGGTGATAAACTTTCATCTGTATTAGACATTACCTATCGTAGACCAACTAATTTTGCAGCTACTGCTGATCTAAGTTTATTGGGTGCGAGTGTTTCTGTAGAAGGAATTTCGAAAGATGGTCGTCTTTCAGGAATTATTGGGCTTAGATATCGTGACAATAGCCTTTTAGTTGATGCTAAAGAGACTGAGACCAACTATAGACCAACCTTTGCGGACGCACAAACCTACCTAACCTACAAATTCAGTAATAAATTTGAATTAGGTTTCTTAGGAAATCTCTCAATAAACAATTACAGTTATCGCCCACTTACACGACAAACAAATTTTGGAACTTTAGCCGATCCGATTGCTTTATTGGTTTTTTATGAAGGTCAAGAAGAAGACAGATATGACACCTATTTTGGGGCTTTAAAAGGCACCTATGTTGTTTCTGATAATTTTACAACAAAACTTATAGGCTCTATTTATCAAACACAAGAACAGGAATATTACGATATCTTGGCGGAATACCGTTTAGGGGAAGTAAATACAAGTATTGGCGATGAAGATCTTGGTGAAGTTGAATTTAGTGAAGGTATTGGTTCCCAGCTCACGCACGCTCGAAATGATTTGGATGCGCTTATAATTAATCTCGAAAACAAAGGAACACTTTCAGTAGGAGATAATACCTATGAATACGGAGTGAAATTTACTCACGAAGATATTCGTGACCGTGTTCAGGAATATGAAATTATTGATTCGGCAGGTTTTTCGATTCGTCCACCCCTACCCGATTTTGTCAACAACCAACCTTATAGTCCGTACACTTCTGAGATCGTTCCATATACAGATATTAGAGCCACTAACGATGTTCAGGTAGATCGTGTTTCTGGTTTTGCCCAATGGAGCCGAAGAACCATGGTAGGAAGCAGTGATTTGTGGTTAAATGCCGGAGTTAGAGCCCATAATTGGACCGTTAGCGGAAAAGGAATTAAAAACACCACACAAACTGTTTTTAGTCCGCGGGCACAGATTTCTTTAAAACCTGATTGGGAGATGGATATGTTATTTCGGATTTCAGGAGGGGTTTATCATCAACCGCCATTTTATAGAGAGTTACGCGATTCTTCAGGCACAGTTCGCCCTGAAGTAAAAGCACAGCAATCTGTACATATTGTTTTAGGAAATGACTACAGTTTTAATCTTTGGGATCGACCTTTTACTCTAAACTCTGAATTATATTATAAACACCTTTCCGATGTAAACCCATACACACTTGAAAATGTACGTATAAGATATCGCGCAAGAAATAATGCCGTAGCATATTCATATGGTCTTGACTTGCGTTTGTCGGGTGAATTTGTTCCAGGGACTGAAAGCTGGGTAAGTTTTGGATATCTTAAAACCGAAGAAAATATTGATGACAAAGGTTATATTTTTCGTCCAACAGATCAACGTTTAAAATTTGGTGTATTATTTCAGGATTACGTGAAAATTATACCCGATTTAAAAATGTACATTAATCTTGTATATAACACTGGATTACCGGGAGGTTCCCCAAGCTATGCAGACCCTTACAACTATCAAACCCGATTGCCTGATTATAAAAGAGCTGATTTGGGGGTTTCGTATGTTATTGTTAGAGAAAATAAACTTCGGGAAAGTGGTTGGTTGAAACCTTTTAAGGAACTTACTATTGGTGCTGAAATATTCAATATTTTTGATGTTCAAAACTCAATCACCAACACCTTTGTGAGGGATGTATATACAAAAGTTCAATACGCAATTCCTAATTACTTGACGCCTCGTGTGTTTAATGTACGTGCGACAATGAAGTTTTAAGATTCCGAAGAAAATATTCTTAGTTAAAATTTACAATTTTTAAGCATCCAAACACACCCAATTTATTGTATTTCAGTATTTAATGGCTAACTTATATATATGAAAAATCTAATTCTATGTACATCACTTGTCGCTCTTTGTTTACTATCCTGTAAACAACAACCAAAAGACATTCAAGAAGAAACTATTGCTAAAGAAAAGCGAACTACTGTAGAAATGGTGACTACAAAAGGAACTATTATATTAGAGTTATATAACGAAACGCCACTACATCGTGATAATTTCGTGAAGCTTGCCAATGAAAAAGCATATGATAGTTTATTATTTCATAGAGTCATCGAAAATTTCATGGTCCAAGGAGGAGATCCAGATAGCCGAAACGCTATTGCCTCAGACACACTAGGTGAAGGAGACCTGCCTTATCTGGTTGATGCCGAAATAAACACAACTGGTTTTCATAAAAAAGGTGTTTTAGGGGCTGCTCGCGATGGTAATTTGGCAAGAGCTTCAAGCGCTATGCAATTTTACATTGTACAAGGTAAAGTTCAAAATGACAGTCTTTTAACTATCGCTGAAGGAAGAATAAATGGTTGGCTGGGAGAGCATTATTTTAAAAATGATCCCGTAAATAAACCTATTGTGGAAGCGTTGCTCAAAGCAGAAAAAGAAGATGATTTTAAAGTGTCCCGCGCAATAAATGATAGCATCGTTACACTAGCAAAATTGTATACTAACTACAAGAGGTACACCATACCCGAAGCGCATCGAGAAATTTATAAAACAATTGGAGGAACTCCACATTTAGATCAGAATTATACGGTTTTTGGAGAAGTAATAAAAGGATTAGAAATCGTTGACTCTATTGCTACTTCGCCAACAAATAGCTTAGATCGCCCGTTGAATGATATTCGTATTCTAAGAGTTCGTGTTCTGAATGATAAATAAAAGAAATTTACTTGTCTATAAACTCAACTAATGTTGCAATCACGTAATCAACTTCCTCTTTAGTATTAAAGCTTGAAAAGGAGAATCGTATAGAAGGTTTTTTAAGATCTTCTTCACTAAGAATTTCATTTAAAACATGAGAACCTTTAGAACTTCCACTTTGGCAGGCACTTCCTTTTGAACAGGCTATTCCATTTAAATCCAATTGAAACAAAAGCATTAAAGCTTTTTCTTCGGAAATAGGCAAACAAACATTTAAAAGTGTGTATGTGCTTCTTATATTGTCATCACAACTACCATTAAATTTCACTCCTTTAATTTCATCGGAAAGCTTCGCTTTGAAATAATCTTTAAGCTCCGTGATATAGGCGCTCTCTTTTTCTAAGTGTTGATAGGATATTTTTAAAGCTTCAGCCATCCCGGCAATTGCATATACAGCTTCTGTTCCGGCACGTAAACCACGTTCTTGTTCCCCTCCAAAAATTAGAGGTTTTAAACCTGAATTTTTCCGAATAAAAGCAAAACCCGCTCCTTTAGGTCCATGAAATTTATGCGCTGCAACTGCTGCGAAATCTAAAGGTATTTCAGAAAAATCTAATTCATAATGTCCTACAGATTGAACCGTATCACTGTGAAATAAGGAACTGTATTTTTTACACATATCGGCTACAAGCTTAATGTCTAGAATATTTCCAATTTCATTATTAACGTGCATTAAGCTCACCAAGGTTTTTTGTGATGTATCTTCCAATAAAGATTCTAAATGATCATAATCTACCATTCCACATTCATCCAGTTTTACAAACTCTACTGTAATCCCTTTTTTTTCCTGAAGTTCATTAATTGTATATAGAACTGCATGGTGTTCGATTTTACTTGAGATAATTCGGGTAACGCCTAAATCGCGAACACAGCTGTTTAAAATTAAATTATCGGCTTCAGTACCACCTGAAGTAAATATAATTTCAGCAGCAGAAACATGTAAAAAAGCAGCTATTTCTTTTCGTGCATTTTCAAGCAGCGATTTTGATGACCTCCCGTATGAATGTGTTGATGAAGGGTTTCCGTACTCCGTTTTTAAAACTTCAGTAATGCATCTAATTACTTCCGAACGTAATTGTGTGGTAGCTGCATTGTCAAAATATACTTTTTTCATAACTACAAAAATACGTATTAAAATAATTTTGAACTCGTTTCAGTTGCAAAGAAATGTGTTACTTTGTAACCATTCAATATTTTTCAGAAATAGTTATGAAAAGAGTATTTTCAATTTTTATAGTATCCCTTTTATTTTTAAGTTGTGATGATGGCGATCTTATTATTACAAGCTTCGACTTTGAAGATGAAGCATTGGAAAGTTGCGGTGGCACGGGAAATTATGTTTTTTTTAAAATCAATAATGATGGGCCAGAAAGTATTTCCTTACGTTTAAATACTAGTGACGTATTGTTTACTGAAAACGACACCACAAGCTATACCTTAGATAGAACTGCGAATTTTGTGAATTACCGAAAATATAATGGTGAAATTACAAGTTCCTATTTTTGTAGTAGCATTCCCCCAATCACCCCTACCGTTACCACCAATTATTTAAGCACTTCTGGTGTAGCAACACTTTTTACCATATCGACATTTGATGACCAAGACGGTATATCTACGGAAGAAGAACTTGGTTTAGATACAGATGGAGATGGTATTCCCAATTACTATGATTTTGATGATGATGGGGATAATGTCCCTACGTCTTTAGAAATTGGTGCTGACCCTCAAAATCCAAGAGATTCTGATGATGATGGAATTCCAGATTATTTGGATGATGATGACGATAATGATGGTGTGTTGACACGCTATGAAGAAAATTTAACACAAGATCTAAATCCAGCCAACGATATTACCGATCCTTCCGTAGGGCCCGATTATCGGAATCCTGCTGTAGCTAATTCTGTGGTTCGTGATGAATACAGGGCGCACACATATTTAAACAGTAGTGATGTAAGAATACTTTTGACTAATTTAACCTTAGAAAGTGATGCAGAACAAATTATTCAGGAAACTTTGGAGTTAGGCACAAAAAATAACATTCGGCAAACGACAATAACAATTACGCCTCCTTTTTAATTAAAAAATAATTTCTCGACGCTCTGCGTCGGGGGTTTCCGTTGAAATTGTCATTCCCGTGAAAACGGGAATCTAAATAAAGAATTTTGATTTTTAAGGAGCAATATTCTGAAAGATATAAACCTCGGTTGCTCCACGGCCATATTTTTGATAATCGGCATCATAGAATTTTACATTGTCATATCTACCAAAAAGATATTCCAGTTCAGCTTTAAGAACACCTTCTCCTACTCCATGAATAAAAACAATGCGTTGTATTCTTTTATTGATTGCAAAATCTAATTGCCGTTTAGCAGTATCTGTTTGTATTGTTAGCATGTCATAATTACTCATTCCTTTGGATTTTGGAACAAGTTGATGAATATGCAAATCAACTATCATTGGTGGTAAAACACGTTCTTTTGGCTTTATCTTTCTGCTTTTTTTCTTTTTGTTGGTTTCTTTTTCTGAAATGATTTCAGCAATGTTTTGAGGAGCCAAATCCTTTTTTGAAATAAGGTCATTCATTACTATTAATTCATTTTTGTCGAATTGCATTTCAAAATCATCTTCAGTTAAAACACTTACTATATCTAAGCTAACTGCAGTTATAACCCCAGAAATTGCATCGTCAATTACAGAAACTCTATCCCCTATTTTCATTATATTATTTACAATTTTAAATGTAAATATATACCTATAAAAGATTAAAACATAACTCTCTAAATATTAAATTATTAGGAATTCCTCATCCTAATTACATTATATAAAAAAAAAACCGTAAATTTAGCGCGTAAAATAAAAGTGTTTCCCCCCTGAAATACTTTTGTAAACCCAATAGAAGTATGAAATACCTACTACTCAACTCGATTTTATTTTTGACCACCGTGGCATCTTTTGCCCAACTTACCGTTAAACCAAATGGATCATCAGATTCATACGTTTATGTGAAAGATCAAGTGCTTTTTGTTAATGATTATGTAAACCTTACCGAAAATCCCACTCTAGCTACTAAAGCAAGTATATATTTACGAAACGAATCTCAACTTTTACAAGGCTCTCCTGCTTCCCCTACTGCAAACTCAGGAAATGGATATATTTCAGTATTTCAAGATAGTAATTCCGATTCTTATGATTACAACTACTGGGGATCTCCTGTAGGAGACCCGTTATTAACAGGAAATAAAAACTTTGGTATTTTAAAGTTCTACGACCCAGATCCAGTAATAGTAACAAAATCCACTCAAACTTTAGTAACTGCAGGATATAATGGAGCACCATCGCCAAATTTAACTATCTCAAACAGATGGTTATACTCTTTTCCTGCTGGAGGGCCATGGAGCCGTATCTACTCAGGGAATAATGTGGAACCAGGTTATGGGTTTACCATGAAAGGTGTAGGCATATCTCCAAATGGAGGTCCAGAAACAATGAATCAAAGATATGATTTTAGAGGAAGACCAAATAGTGGTGATATTACAGTAAATATAAAAGCTGATGTTGAAACTATGGCTGGTAACCCATACCCTTCAGCTATTGATATGATAAAGTTCTTTAATGATCCAGACAATATTGAAATTAATAAAATAGCCTATTGGGATGAAGACCGTACTATAAATTCTCATTATTATATAGATAATAAAGGAGGCTATGGTACTTGGGTACCTGGAACAATGCTTTATGATATAAATGATGATACCCATACAGGAATCTCTACACAAGCAACTTTTTATAATTATGATAGTGCTGGAAATCAAGGGACTGCAACTGGTGGTATGGGACAAGATGTGGATCGTCGTTTTGCACCTATTGGACAAGGGTTTATGCTTATTGGAGAAAGCGGTGTAGTTGGCACACAACAAGTTAAATTTAAAAACGACCACCGTCGATATATAAAAGAAGGTAATAACTCTGATTTTCTACGACCCGGAAGAAATGGAAATGAGGCTAGTTTTACTGCTGATATTAAAATTGATCCAGATACAAACACCAATGATCAAGACACTGAAACGGAGACTGGCGGGAATGGAGATAATAATACCGATACTAATGACAATGAAGAAAGTGGAGATTCAGCTACATCTCAAATGTCTTATATAAGAATTTATACAACCTTCCATACTTTTAGTGGAGAACCCAGCCATTTTAGGGATATGGTTCTTTCTTTTTCTGATGATGCAACTGATGGATATGATAGAGGTTTTGACGCCTATCATCCTGAAGATGGTGCTAATAGTGATGCTTTTTTCCCTATATGGGATAAATCTTTTGTACCTCAAATGTCTTCCAAAAATTTAGTAATACAAGGAACTAATTTTGAAATAAGCAAACACATTCCTATAAATTTTACAATTGGTAATACATATAAAACAATGATTCAGGTAGTTGAAGAAATTAATTTTACAACTCCAGTTTATATTTATGACAGTCAGAGTGGTTTGTATCAAAAAATTTCTCAAGGAAATTATGGAGGACTTTTTAATTTAGAACCAGGAAATTATGAAAACAGATTTTATATAGTTTTCCAAGATGGCACTCAGAATAAAGGAAAACAAGAGATTAAAAATATACAGGAAGAAGTAACCAACGCTGTTGATTTCTTCCAAAATAATTATATGCAACAATTAGAAGTGATGAATCCAAAAGGATACACAATTGATTCTGCAAATATTTTTGATATGAGCGGAAAACTAGTTATTAGTAAATCTCATTTGGGTAACAATACTTCTTATAATTTTGATACTCGTAGTTTAAGTGATGGTATTTACATCGTTAAATTAAGAACTAATGAGAATATCGGTATTGATTATAAAATGAAAGTTTATAATAAAAGATAAGCTTCTATGATTTTAGAAGGAGTTGAAGATTATATGCTTCCATGCATTAATAAAAAAATCTTCGGTATAGAATGTTTAGGCTGTGGCACACAACGTGCCGCAGCTTTACTTTTTAAAGGCGAATTTATCGCAGCATATAAAATGTACCCAGCAATTTACACCCTTATACTTCTAGTTTTATTTGTTGTTTTTAATTTGTTTATAAAATTTAGACACGATTTTAAAATTAAAATAGCTCTTCTTTTATTAAATGTTATCATTATCGTTGTTGGCTATTTTATAAAAATGAGTGTATTCTTCTAAAAAATTCTATTTTATTTAATGATTTATTTAAATTTATAAAAATATTTAACTAATTCAATCTTATTATGGAATAACAAAAACTACCAAATTCAACATTAATATTAATTTTCGGAATACTTTCTATCCTTACCTGCTGCTGTTATGGTATTATAGGATTAGTCTTGGGTATTGTAGCAGTAGTATTGGCAAAAAAAGCTAAAGAAGTCTACGTGGCAAACCCTGAACTATACACAGGATATCAAAATGTAAAAACAGGTAGAATATTAGCTATTATTGGTATTGTATTAGGCTCTATTTATGTAATAACTTATATTACTCTCATCGCTATTTATGGTTTTGCTGGCCTTGCAGAAATGCAACAGGAAATGTTGGGTAATTACGGAATGTAAAAAAGTAGTATATAACTAAAATAGCGGCCAAATGGCCGCTATTTTAATTTAACATTTTGAACAATCTAATTTTATTCAAATTCTTTAAGTGTTTTTACTATTATAGATACGCAATCCAATAATTGTTCTTTATTCATTACCAAAGGAGGTGCGAAACGGATTATATTTCCATGTGTGGGTTTTGCAAGGAGTCCATTATCCCTTAGTCTTAAACATATATTCCAAGCTGTATCGCTATCTTCCGAATCATTAATAACTACGGCATTCAATAGTCCCTTACCGCGCACAAGTTTTGCTATCGAGCTATTTTCAATAAATTTATTCAATTCACTTCTGAAGAGATTACCAAGATTTTCGGCATTTTCAGCAAGGTTTTCATCACGAATTACTTCAAGGGCAGCAATTGCAACTGCTGCTGCAACAGGATTTCCTCCAAAAGTAGAACCGTGTGTTCCAGGCTCAATAACTCCCATTATATCATCATTGGCTAAAACAGCTGAAACCGGGTAAACTCCTCCACTTAATGCTTTTCCAAGAATAAGAATATCTGGTTTTACATTACTATGATCTACTGCCAATAGTTTTCCAGTACGAGCGATACCCGTTTGTACTTCATCAGCAATAAACAAAACGTTGTGTTTTTCACAAAGTGCTTTGGCTTTTATCAAATAATCATCAGATGGAACATATACTCCTGCTTCACCCTGAATAGGCTCAACCATAAATCCACCAACATTTTTATTGCTTTCTAAAATTGCTTCAAGGTCCTCTAAATTGTCATATTCCACCTTAATAAATCCTTTTGTATAAGGACCAAAATGTTTTTTAGCAACAGGATCGTTCGAAAAAGAGATAATAGTGGTTGTTCTTCCGTGGAAATTATTTTCACAAACAATTATTTCAGCTTCATTTTCAGCTATTCCTTTAATTTCATAAGCCCATTTACGGCAGATTTTCAAAGCAGTTTCCACCGCTTCTGCACCTGTATTCATTGGCAACAGCTTATCAAAATTAAAATATTCACAAGCAAATTTTTCATATTTACCCAACATATCGTTATGAAAAGCTCGAGAAGTAAGGGTAAGGGTTTGTGCTTGTTTATGCATTGCCGCAACAATTTTTGGATGACAATGACCTTGGTTTACAGCAGAATAAGCAGAAAGAAAATCATAATATTTCTTTCCTTCAACATCCCATACATACACTCCTTCTCCTCTGTTTAAAACTACAGGAAGCGGATGGTAATTATGAGCACCATATTTATTTTCTATATCGATTATTTGTTGTGAGAAAGTTTCTTTTAAAACTGACATAAGTATGTAATTAAAAATAGTATCTATGTGATTCCTTCTTATGGAGAGAAATCATCCCTTAAAAACTGCAAATTACCAAATTATTTATTGATTTGATGAGGCTAGATCATAATCTTATTCTAAATTAAACAATTGCAAATGTTAAAAACTATAAAAAGTTGAAATACGTATACGTTTTATATTAAAATTGTTATTTTAGAAAACATCCCAAATTACTATGTATTTAAAAGAAGAATTCTATAAATTAATTCGAAATAGCACCGAAGTTTTCGATTTTATTCAAGAGAATGCGCTTGATGGCCTTTGGTATTGGGATATTGAAAAGCCTGAGAATGAGTGGATGAATGAAAAGTTTTGGAAGACCTTTGGGTATGATCCTTTAGAAATGCCACAAAAATCTGACGCCTGGCAATCTATTATAGATCCAGATGATTTGAAAATTGCTTTAGAAAATTTTCATAAACACTGTGAAGATCCGTCTTTTCCATACGATATTACACTTCGATATTTACACAAAAACGGAAAAACGGTTTGGATACGCTGCCGGGGAGTGGTTCTTAGAGATAAAAACGAAAAACCAATCCGAATGGTAGGTGCCCATATTGATGTAACCAAACAAAAAGAATCTGAAATTGCTTTAGAAAAACGTATTGAGCGCTATGGTCACATAATTGAAGGAACAGATATTGGAACTTGGGAATGGAATTTACAAACTGGAGAAACAAATTATAATGAAAGATGGGCTGAAATGTTGGGATATACCCTTGCAGACCTAGAGCCAATAACACTCCAAACATGGAAAAACCTTACACATCCTGAAGATCTAAAAAAATCAGATCAATTACTTGATGCGCATATTAGGGGAGAAACCCAATTTTATGAGTTTGAAGCCCGTATGAAACATAAAATGGGACATTGGGTTTGGATATTGGATAAAGGGAAAGTAGTAAGTCATACTTCAAATGGTGAAGCTTTATTAGTTACGGGGTCACATCAGGAAATAACCGAAAAAAAAGAAAAAGACCTTTTATTAATAAAATATAAGAACCTACTTGAACGAACTAATGAAGCAGGTAAAATAGGAACGTGGGAATTAGATAATGAAAATAATACCATTTACTGGAGTAAAATCACAAAACAAATTCATGAAGTTGATGCAAACTATAAACCACGGTTGGAAAAGGCTATCGATTTTTATCCAGAAGGAGAGCATAGAAATAAAATGAATGAAGTTCTCAATGCAGCATTTTCTGAAGGAAAGTATTATGATATTGAATTACAGATTAAAACTGCCAAGGGTAATTTAAAATGGGTGCGAGCGACAGGTATTCCTGAAATAGAAAACAATAAATGTATTCGTATATCTGGTATTTTTCAAGATGTAGATGACATTAAAAAAGTGCAATTGGCAATCGCCTTTCGAGAAGAACAATTTCGACAAACTTTTAGACATTCTTCCATTGGTATGGCTTTAATTGATCTGAAGGGCAAATGGATTCATGTAAATAAAAGTTTGTGTGATATTATAGGATATTCCAGTTTAGAGTTAAAAAAACTTTCATTTAAGGAAATCACACATCCAGATGACCTTACATTGGACCTTACATATTTAAAAGAGCTATTTGAAGGAAAACGAGCCAGTTATCAAATGGAAAAAAGATATTTTCATAAAAATGGAGAGATTGTGTGGGTAAATTTATCTGTTTCATTGGTAAGGAATGATAGTGGACAACCTATTCATTATGTTTCTCAAATTGAAAATATTACAGAAAAGAAAAACCTTATCGAAACCATGCAAGACCAAAATAAAAGGTTAATAAACTTTGCATATATAGTTTCCCATAACTTAAGGTCACATACAGGAAACATATCCATGCTTTTGGACATTATGGAGGATGAAAACCCATCAAAAGAGCAAAATGAATACTACAAGCATTTAAGGACTGCTTCAGTTAATTTAAGTGAAACAGTTGAACATTTAAATGAAGTTGTTGTTATTAACACCAAGGTTAAAGAAAACTTGGAATCCCTTAATCTTTACGAATATGTCAAAGCTGCTCAAAGTAGTGTATCAGCTCTTTCAAAGAGTGCAAAATGCATTATTGAAAATTCCGTCGATAAAAACATAAAAGTACTTGCAATTCCTGCATATTTAGAAAGCATTATTCTTAACTTTTTAACCAATGCCATTAAATATAGGAGCCCGGAAAGAAAACCTATAGTAAAGATTACATCCAAAATACAACGAAATTTTGTAATTCTAAAAATAGAGGATAATGGCTTGGGAATTGATTTAAAAACTTACGGAGAAAACCTTTTTGGTATGTATAAAACTTTTCACCAACATGAAGATGCACGAGGAATTGGATTATTTATTACAAAAAATCAAATAGAGTCCATAGGAGGAAAAATAGAAGTTGAGAGCGAAGTTAACAAAGGATCCATATTTAAAATATTTTTTAAATTACCTAAAGAATAAAATTTCATTAAAAACCTCACAAATAAATAAACATGAAGAGCAAAGTCGAATTAATATGCATCATTGATGATGATCCTATTTTTGTTTTTGGCACCCAAAAGCTTCTCCAATCAAGAAATTTTTGCAATAATTTTATAATTTTCAGTAACGGTAAAGATGCCATAGATAATTTAAAAACATACATCGCTTCAGGTCAATATCTCCCTGAAATAATCCTATTGGATTTAAACATGCCTATTATGGATGGATGGCAGTTCCTAGCAGAATTTACAAAAATCCCTACCCCAAAAAAAATTACCATATACATAGTAAGTTCTTCAAGTGACCCAAAAGATGTCGAAAAAGCAAAAACCTATAAAGCTGTTAACAATTATGTAATTAAGCCTATTTCCATTAATAAGATAAATACAATATTGGAAGACTTTTAAGCTTTTTGTGCAAATTCATTATTAAATCAAAAACCTATATACTAATTATAAAAAACATTCTATTTTTGCGCCTATGGCAAGACGTAATAATAGACAGATTTTTGAGGATTTACAAATAATTGATGCAGGGGCAAAAGGAAAATCTATTGCAAAAGCAGCAGACGGAAAAGTAGTATTTATAGACAATGCTGTTCCAGGAGATATTGCTACAGTACAAACCACAAAAAAAAGGAAAGCATATTATGAAGGAACTGCTATTTCTTTTTCAAAATATTCTGATAAAAGAGTAGAACCCGTTTGCCAGCACTTCGGCACCTGTGGCGGTTGTAAATGGCAAAATATGGGATATGAGCATCAACTTTTCTACAAACAAAAAGAAATTGAGAACAATCTAAAACGTATCGGAAAAATTGAACTTCCCGAAATAACTCCCATATTAGGTTCTGCAGAGCAATATTTCTACAGGAATAAGATGGAATTTTCTTTCAGTGATAATAAATGGCTAACACTGAAACAAATTCAAAGTGGTGAAATTATTGAAGATCGTAACGCACTTGGTTTTCATATTCCTGGTATGTGGGATAAAATATTAGATTTAGAAAAATGTCATTTACAAAGAGATCCCAGTAATGCAATTCGGGATTTTATAAAAGCCAAAGCACAAGAGCTTAATCTTTCCTTTTTTAATACTCGTAAACAAGAAGGGTTTTTACGCACATTAATGATCAGGACCTCCAGTACCGGCGATGTTATGGTTTTGCTTCAGTTTTTTCACGAAGATGAAATGGGTCGGAAAAAATTAATGGATGCTGTTGTTTCTGAATTTCCTGATATTACTTCCTTACAATATGTTATAAATTCAAAAGGAAATGATACTATTTACGATCAGGAAGTAATTTGCTATTCTGGAAAAGATCATATTTTTGAAGAAATGGAAGGCTTACAATTTAAAATAAATGCCAAATCATTTTATCAAACCAATTCAGAACAAGCTTTTGAACTTTATAAGATTACTAGAGATTTCGCCGGTTTGAAAGGAAAAGAATTGGTGTACGATCTTTATACCGGTACAGGAACCATTGCCCAGTTTATAGCCAGAAATGCAAAAAAAGTAATTGGTGTTGAATCTGTTCCTGAAGCCATTGAGGCAGCAAAAGAAAATGCGCAATTAAACAACATAGAAAACGTTGAATTCTATGTGGGTGATATGAAAAAAGTTTTTAATGAAGAATTCGTTTCAAAACACGGCCTTCCGGATGTAATTATAACAGATCCACCGCGGGATGGAATGCACGCAGATGTAATAGAACAACTCATTAAAATTTCAGCTTCAAAAATAGTTTATGTAAGCTGTAATAGTGCCACTCAGGCTAGAGATCTTGCAATGTTAGATTCTTATTACAAAGTAGCTAAAGTAAGACCAGTAGATATGTTCCCCCAAACTCACCATGTTGAAAATGTTGTACTTTTGGAAAAACGATAATTTTCTGATTTTCAGAATTTAAAATTATGATCAAAAAAATTAGTCTTGCTATTTTAATTGTCACATTCTTCTTAGGATGTACGCGCGATGACATTTGTGACCTGTTAACCGATACCACACCCATCTTGGTTATAACATTCGAGGACATCAATAATGAAGGGGTTTCCAAAGCTGTTACAAATTTAAGGGTAGAAACTGCAGAGGACAGCCTTTTAGTTTTTTTCGCAACCACAACAGATTCCATTGCAATCCCTTTAAAAACAGGTGAAAATTTAACAAAGTATCTCTTTACAACACGTAGCACCGATACTATAAATAGAAATAGTGATATTGTTACTTTTAATTATATGCCTGAAGATGTTTATTTAAATAGAGCCTGCGCTTTTAAAACTATTTACAATGAACTTTCTGCGGGCGTGGATGATGAAGGAACCGATAATTGGATTCGCACTATAAATGTTCTAAAAACAACTGTTGAAAATGAAAATGAAACACATATTACTATTTTGCATTAGCGTTTGGTGCATTTCATTTTCAGGAATAGCACAAGAAGAAAGTGTTTCTGTAAATGATACTGTAGCCAAAACTACTAAATATGGTTTACGCATAGGGGCAGATCTTTCGAAACCCTTACGAACCATTTTAGAAGATGGGTATGAAGGTTTTGAAATTATTGGTGATTTTCGACTTTCAAAAAAGTTTTATGCCGCTGCTGAAATAGGAAATGAAAAAAGGTTATATAACGAAAGTAACCTTACTGCAAATACTAGCGGAAGCTATATAAAAATTGGGGTCGATTATAATGCCTACAATAATTGGCTGGGAATGACCAATAGTATATATGGAGGTTTACGATACGGGTTTGCTACATTTAAGCAAGAATTACTTTCCTACGGAGTTTATACAACCGACGGTATCTTACCAACAAGCATTCGTACAGAACCTAAAGAATTTACCGGTCTCACCGGACATTGGGTAGAATTGATTGTAGGTGTAAAAACTGAAGTTTTAAAGAATCTCTATCTATCGATAAACGTTCAATTAAAGCGAAAAATCGCTGAAGATGAACCAGAAAATTTTGGAAATCTTTACATTCCCGGTTTTAACCGAACGTATGATTATAGTGAATTTGGTGCCGGATACGGGTATAGTATTTCGTATTTAATTCCACTTTTTAATAAATAGAATACTCTTTATTGTTTTTTAGCTTTTTTACTACCTTCATACATATCATAACGAACAAATTTACCTTCCAATTTCCCGTTAAATACTTTAATTTTCTTTGAAGGTCTTAATCCCACACATTTTAAAGCTTCCATATTTGAGGTTATCATCCAAGCCTGTGTTCCTGGATAGCCATGCTTTAAAGTTGTACCAATCTGACCGTAAAATTTTTCAATATCATCTACTGAAATACGTTCATCATAAGGAGGGTTAAAAACAATATATAGAGACTTCTCAGATTCTTTTTTACTTTCAAAAAAATCCTGTTCTGTTACTTCTACGAATTCTTGAAGATTTGCGTTATTAATATTTTCTCTTGATTTACTTACAGCAATTGGATCTATATCAAACCCTCTAATTTTAAAATGAAAATCTCGTATTTTCTTTAAAGCTGCGTTTTCAATAATTTCAAAAAGGTCCACATCAAAATCCTTCCAGTTTTCAAACCCAAATTCATCTCTATTTAAATTAGGTGGAATATTACAAGCTATCATTGCAGCTTCAGTTAAAATTGTTCCACTTCCACACATAGGATCTAAAAAATCACATTGGCCATTCCATCCCGAAAGCATAATTAAACCTGCAGCCAGCACTTCATTTATTGGTGCCAGTGTAGTAGCAACTTTATATCCACGCTTGTGTAAAGATTGCCCTGAACTGTCTAAAGAAACTGTACAAATATTTCTGTCTATATGAATATTAATACGCAAAGTTGGATGGTCAAGATCTACATCGGGTCTTGTTCCTTCCATATCCCTAAAACGGTCTACAATAGCATCTTTTGTTTTAAAAGCCACATATTGTGAATGGGTAAATTGTTCAGAAAAAACGGTTGCATCAACAGCTAAGCTTCCATTGGCATCCATATATTCCTGCCATGGAATTGCGTAGATTTTCTTATAAAGGTCTTCTTCAGTAAAAACATTAAAAACAGTAATAGGTTTTAAAATCTTTATGGCGGTTCTACAACACAAATTAGCTTTATACATAAAGCCTAAGTCTCCTTCAAAAGAAACATTTCGGGTACCCATTTCAATATCTGATGCTCCTAACTGTCTTAATTCCTGTGCTAATAGTTCTTCCATGCCAAATAAAGTTTTGGCTACCATTTTAAATTTCTTTTCCATAGAGTCATTCGTAAAGTCCTGCAAAAATACAGTATTTTTGCACTGAAAACATTTGTAAATGCAAAAAGAAACAGATAACTGGTACACGTCATGGTTTGATACACCTTATTATCATATTTTATATAAAGACAGGGATTATGAGGAAGCTGGTTTGTTTATGAACCAACTTACTTCATTTTTAAAACTTAAAGAAAATTCTAAAATACTTGATCTTGCTTGTGGAAAAGGCAGACATTCAAAGTATTTAAACAGATTAGGTTATGATGTTACCGGAATAGACTTATCGCCTGCCAGTATTGCGTATGCCAAACAGTATAAAAATAAAACACTACATTTTGAAGTACATGATATGTGCAGGCCATTTCTAGAAAAATTTGATGCTGTTTTTAATTTATTTACAAGCTTTGGTTATTTTGAATCCGAAAACGACAACCTGCGTACTATTAAATCCATTAAGGCAGAATTAAAAGAAGATGGCTATGGAGTAATCGATTTTTTAAATTCTGATTTTGTGAAGAACCATTTAATTCCTTCAGAATCTAAAATTGTTGATGGTATTGAATTCAAGATAGAAAGATATATCAAAGATGATTATATCTTCAAAGATATTCGTTTCTTCCATAATGAAAAAGATTTTTTTTATACTGAAAAAGTAAAGGCTCTTACTTTACAGGATTTTAAAAATTATTTTAAAGAGGCAGGTGTGACTTTACAATATTGTTTTGGAGATTATAAACTGAATGAATTTGAAGAGAAAACTTCTCAAAGATTAATTCTTATCTTTAACTAATGACTTATTTATTGCTTTTTCTTGCAGTTGCCCTAGGATATGTAATTGCACTGTTCCTGAAAAAAAGGGAAATCCAACAAATGTCTGTCTTCATGGCTTTTAGTGGTGCTTTTTTATTATCTATCACCATTTTTGAATTATTGCCTGAGGTTTTTTCAAAATCTTCTTCCCATATTGGCTTATTTATTATGGCTGGAATTTTATTGCAAATATTTTTAGAATTTTTTTCAAAGGGAGCAGAACACGGACATATACACTTACATTCACAAAATAATGCATTTCCTTGGTTATTATTTATTAGCCTTTCTATTCATGCTTTGTTGGAAGGGTTTCCAATTTCAGAGCAAAACAATTTACTTATTGGAGTCATTATTCATAAAGTTCCCATTGCAATAATTCTTTCTTTTTTCTTTATAAAGGCAAATTACAGTAAAACAATTACCCTCATATTTTTATTTCTTTTCGCTTTAATGACTCCTTTAGGTAGTTGGGTTTCAAAAAACGTAGCTTTTCTCAATGTATATGACACTGAAATTACCGCCATCGTTATTGGAATCTTTTTTCATGTTTCCACTACGATATTGTTTGAAAGTTCAAAGAATCACAAGTTTAGTATTTCAAAAATGAGTGCTGTACTTATTGGAGTTATTCTCGCTTATTTTCTTTAGATCACTTTTAAAAAAATAAAAATATAATGAAAGATACTTCCAAGAAGTACAAATACATGCCAGATTACATGGTTGTGTTTTACATGATGTAATGCATAAAAAATAATTCCTATTGTATATGCTGCGCCCCCACTCATTAACAAAATGATTCCAGTTGTATCTACGATTTCTCTTAAGGCGGAAAAATCAAAAACAATCAACCAACCCATAATAAGATAGAGTAATACAGAAAGAACCTCATATTTTCCTGTGAAAAATATCTTCAAGATACTTCCTATTATAGCGAGACCCCAAACTATACAAAAAAGTGTCCACCCCAAACTATGATTAAGCGTAATTAAAACCACAGGGGAATATGTTCCCGCTATTAGAAAGTAAATGCTTATATGATCTAGTTTTCTATAGAAATTTTTTCTAATTTCTTTTTTTTCATAATGGTATAATGTAGATGCAAAATAAAGTGTGGAAAGAGAAACCCCATACAAACACACTGCAATAATTCCCAGAACAGAAGAGTGTTCTTGGTAAATTAATAAAAGTGCAAACCCTATTAAACTTAACAA
>Ga0209491_10002602_pt1:30000-31845 | contig 31845 bp, 27 predicted proteins | sample BON02_FD_187213 | JGI IMG/M metagenome (GOLD analysis project Ga0209491, IMG submission 187213) | Freshwater microbial communities from Lake Bonney liftoff mats and glacier meltwater in Antarctica - BON-02 (SPAdes) (version 2) | ecosystem: Environmental > Aquatic > Freshwater > Ice...
CATTTCGGGGAGTACGAGCTATTTCCGAGTTTGATTGGCCTTTCACCCCTACCCTCAGGTCATCCCAAGACTTTTCAACGTCAACGGGTTCGGTCCTCCACTATGTGTTACCACAGCTTCAACCTGCCCAAGGGTAGATCACACGGTTTCGCGTCTACTACTGCTAACTAAATCGCCCTATTCAGACTCGCTTTCGCTACGGCTCCAATTCTTAAAATTTTAACCTTGCTAACAACAGTAACTCGTAGGCTCATTATGCAAAAGGCACGCCGTCACCCCGAAGGGCTCCGACCGCTTGTAAGCGTATGGTTTCAGGATCTATTTCACTCCCTTATTCAGGGTTCTTTTCACCTTTCCCTCACGGTACTAGTTCACTATCGGTCTCTCAGGAGTATTTAGTCTTGGCGGATGGTCCCGCCGGATTCATACAGGGTTTCACGTGCCCCGCACTACTCAGGATACCACTATTAATAACGCTCTTTACTTATACCGGGCTATCACCGTCTATGGCCACTCTTTCCAAAGTGTTCTAATTCATTACGCATCAAATATCGTGGTCCTACAACCCCAATACGGCCGTAACCGCATTGGTTTGGACTAATCCGATTTCGCTCGCCGCTACTATCGGAATCACTATTGTTTTCTCTTCCTCCGGGTACTTAGATGTTTCAGTTCTCCGGGTTCGCCTGCCTTGCGGCATACTATATCTTCAATATAGTGGGTTGCCCCATTCGGAAATTTGCGGATCAATTTGTATGTGCCAATCCCCGCAACTTATCGCAGCTTATCACGTCCTTCTTCGCCTCTGAGAGCCTAGGCATTCCCCATACGCCCTTACTTTGCTTATTGTACTTTTTTGCTCTTTAATGAGTTATTCATAATTTAGCTATAAGCCTTAAGATATAGGCTGTAAGTAAACTTACAACTTCACACTTTCAACTTACAACTAATAATTTTACTTTATTATTTGCTTTTCTCGTATTCTTATTATCAATATGTCAATGAACTGTCTGGACCTCTAAACATCGAACCGCAAGCTCTTAGAATCGCTCTTTGGTTATGTAACATTTAAATTATGTCCTTGGTGGAGAATATCGGAGTCGAACCGATGACCTCTACGGTGCAAGCGTAGCGCTCTAGCCAGCTGAGCTAATCCCCCATTTACTAGTCGTTAGTAATTAGTGATTAGTAATTAGTCGATAATTACTTCAACTTCTAGAATTTCCTTCAGTATGTGTTAATGAACGTTCCCCTCTCAATTCAATCTCCCCAAAGGGGAGAAGTTTTGCCTCTCGGTTTTTATCTCCTCCCCTTTGGGAGGCCGGGAGGGGCTTCTTTTTGTAGTCTCAGGCAGACTTACTTCGACTGCGCTCAGCACAGGCTTCTCGTCTGTCTTTCGACAACCTTGTAGTCTCAGGCAGACTCGAACTGCCGACCTCTACATTATCAGTGTAGCGCTCTAACCAGCTGAGCTATGAGACTGTTTGAAAGTCGTTAGCCATAGCTTATTAATTACGCTACTAACTAATTCCTTATATAATAAAATTGACAGCTAAACCAAGTAAAATACGATCTCTTAAGAAAAATATTCTTCGTCGTATATCTCTAGAAAGGAGGTGTTCCAGCCGCACCTTCCGGTACGGCTACCTTGTTACGACTTAGCCCCAGTTACCAGCTTCACCCTAGGCCGCTCCTTACGGTGACGGACTTCAGGTGCTTCCAGCTTCCATGGCTTGACGGGCGGTGTGTACAAGGCCCGGGAACGTATTCACCGGATCATGGCTGATATCCGATTACTAGCGATTCCAGCTTCACGGAGTCGAGTTGCAGACTCCGATCCGAACT
>Ga0209491_10002605_pt1 | contig 31820 bp, 30 predicted proteins | sample BON02_FD_187213 | JGI IMG/M metagenome (GOLD analysis project Ga0209491, IMG submission 187213) | Freshwater microbial communities from Lake Bonney liftoff mats and glacier meltwater in Antarctica - BON-02 (SPAdes) (version 2) | ecosystem: Environmental > Aquatic > Freshwater > Ice > Glacier...
TCGGTGAAGGGAAAAGCAAAATGGGCACACTTAACATAATCAGAAATAAGCTTCTATCTAGGGCTTTTGCAGTTGTCAACCGTAATTCTAATTATGTCGATACCTTAAAATATGCTGCATAAAATATTTTAGATTCTTCTTGTTTTAACCTTAGAATACAGGCAGGTAGCCTCCTGTCTATCCCCGCCGGATCTACATCCATGAGCTTTGGTATTCTTCGGACTTCACAAAGATGTGCTTGCTCATCCACTCATTGATGCCTCTTATCCGGTTCATATACTTCGGTACAGACTTTCGTAGTCCCGCTTACTTCAGTGCATACCTCACGATAAACCACCTTGCGGCTTACTTAACTTCCAGGCGTTACCCCAGCGTTTCAGGGACTTGAACCCTTTGACTTTAGGAATTTCTCCTATATTTACCATTCAAGGCACACACATCGTATATAAAACAATAAGAAATCAGTGGGTTATCGGGATTTTCAGCCAGTATCAAGAGTATTTGTAATTTGACAGTTAAGCGCTTCGAAATGCCAAACGTTTCATATACGCAACCGTTGGCACTCATTTAAAGCGACAGACCAAATGAACATAATTTTCAAAGTATTTTTAATTCTTCACATAGTCGGTGGTTCTGTCGGACTACTGACAGGAATGTTAAATATAGTACGAAAAAAAGGCGACAAAAACCACAAGTTAGTTGGCAGGGTATTTTTGATTTCTATGCTTACCGCAGGAATTTCATCTCTCATTCTTGCTTCTATACACACAAACTATTTTTTATTTATGGTTGGTGTTTTTACACTTTATATGGTCGGCTCAGGACAACTTTATCTTAAAGGTCATAACAACACGACTTCTAAAAGCATAGAATGTACAATAACGATTTTGATGTTACTTGCAGGAATTTTATTTGTCGGTTTTGGAGTTTTAGCCTTGGCAAAAACAAACTTATTCGGACTTGTATTTGTAACTTTTGGTTGTTTGGGACTACTTTTTGTCCGACAAGACTTTAAAAATAACAAAGGACAATCAGCAATTAAAAATTATGGGCTTTTAGCTCACTTACAAAGAATGACAGGCGGTTTCATTGTAGCCTTGACAGCATTTTTAGTGGTTAATGCGAAATATTTCCCCGAACAAATTCCAAGTTTTTTATATTGGCTTTTACCGACTATTATTTTAACCCCGCTGATTATTAAATGGAGTAGAAAATATGGTTCTACCACGATTTTAATTGAAAATTTAGAATTTAGTTATTTTTTCAATTTAGTTGATTCTTCTAAATCGGAGTAAATCAGCCAATACATGGTTTCAGCAAAACGCGCGTTTCCTATATTAAGTCATTTTATTTATATGTTCCACTAACTTAAGGGTAGAACCGAAAATATGAAGTAAAAAAGAAATAAACTAGTGCTAACAGCACCTACAAGAAATTGGCAGTTCAGTGGTTAAATGAAGCTTTGTACTTCGTATCAAGTTTTGTGGTGGCAGACAGTTTAGTGCTTCAAAATCGCCTACTTTTCATATACTAACCGTTGTAAGGCATTAAAACAAACAATATGAATGACAGAATAAACATTAACAGAAACCTAATAAGATTTGGAATTTCATTAAGCCTTTTAGGAATTTTAATCTTTATAATGAAATTGTCATTCCTTGCTGAAAATAGCATAATGAACTTGGCGATTACCATTGATCTTTTGCTCATTGTTCCGCTTGTATATTTTCTACTAATTCGCAAAACTGAAATATCAAAAACTACAATAGTCCCAGTAATGATAATTGGACTTTTAATTGGTTCATATTTTTGGCCAAAAGAAAGTCAAAGATATTTAACAATATTTAAAATTTGGGCACTTCCAATCATTGAACTATCAATGGACTATTTCGGTCTGACCATGCCAGTTATTTCGGTCAAAAGGTGCCACTTTGAAAGATCATTTAAAGAAGGCTATCGAATTTTCGCTAACTTTAGAATCGCAATACAGTTTTTCCATGGTGGTTTAGATCTATATCCTATCATGATTCAGTTGTGTGATACTGCACCAAAGGAATATATTATTAATACCATTGAAAAAAGATATAATGAGAAGTCAAAATTTGTTTTGTCATAATTACCAATAGTAGCATGGTTTGAAGTAATTAGTGATTGTATAATCGGAGATCGATACTGGAATAACTGGTTAACTCCTTCCACAGTATAAAGCTCAAGAAGGAATATAAAAAAGTCAATCTTCTCATATGTCTCAGAAATAGGTTTTTTACTCATCTTTTGAAGTTATACCATTTTATCGAAATGCGTGGTAGGATCAGACCGTAATTGTCAAAAGTTCTGAATATAATGATTAATCTACCAAAAATACTTTTCCTTATTGTTGGGATTAAACAATAAAAATATAGCCTAAAGTAAGTTACGTTACAGAAAAGGAAGAATTGATTTAGTCAGATAATAATATTATTTATTGAATTAATATACCGATTCCCTTTTTCAAAGGTTATAATTTGTTAAGTAGCATCATTGAGGAGAATGCTTAATTATAACATCCTATTAATCTTAGGATTTTTTAATGCGTTTTGAATTGATTATTTGTTGTCTCTATATTAAAGTATCTTTTTTGCTCAGCCTTGTCTATGGCTTACTATTAAAATGTTATATTTTGTCTAGCGAAAGTGACTGGAAATAAAGACTTTAGTATTTTCTAGTTCTTACTTGATTTAAGTATCTATAATAATTAATTATTTTTAGACATTTTTCCTTTATTGATTATCCATAGATTATTAATATTACATATTATAATTTAAAGTAGGGGTCCCATTCTCATTTAATCATCATATAGTTACTTAATTATGCGTCATCTGGCCTTTCTGATCATTAGTATTTTCTTCACAACATTAGTTCTCAAAGCCCAACTACCGAATGAGGTATTAGTTGATGATGAGCAGGTTTCTCATGACTTCTTTTTTTTCAAAGATCTTGACATAAAGGGGAATTATAGCGTCTTTACACAAGGGCGTTTCTCAGTAAATTACGAAAATAAAGAACTTAACACAACCTTTCTGGCAACGTATCTAACCCGAAATATTACAAAAAATTAGGGGTTAGTGTTGGCGGTGCCAGTCATGGTCAAGATTTTAATCCACTATTAGCTCTGTCCTTTACTCGCGTAAGCGAGGATCAGAGATTGTTGGTAAATCTATTTCCAAGCTTGATGCTAGGTGGAAAATCGTCATATGAATTTAGTGGCATTCTAATGTAAATGCCCAAAATCTCTGAAAATGGTCATCTTTTAATCAGCTTCTCTTTGCTACCAACCTAACTACTAAAGATTATTCTTATAGGTATAGTATTCAGCAGCTTCGGGTAGGTGTTGATTATAAACAGGCTATCCAATTTGGGTTGGGAATTGATTTTAATTTCTTGGTTAAAAATGATGGTTTTAACTACTTGCGAAATTTAGGTTTTTTCGTTCGGATTACACCATAAAATTACTGGCTTAAACATTACTATCTGTAGTATTAACTTAATATCGAATATGAACTCGATTGATTTATGTTTCTGAGGAGTTTCTCAAAAAAGTATTTCATATAAATAGTAAAATTTGATTATCAAACATGATTCTGATACGAGTTTAATGGAAACAGGATATAAAAATAATCATTTAAAAAGATGCCTATCAATTTATAGCTGATTGCCGAAAACCTCCTACTAATGGTTTTAGCTAATATCAGCTATATGTACCAGTAATATAGAAGGTGAACCAATAGTTTTAGTTTTTTTCTTAACACGTTATTAAATTTATGAAAGTATTAGAAATTAAACTAAATCATGGTTATTCATGCTGATAAAAAACAATGAAATTAAAACAGATCCGCAAAAAATTTTTTTCAAAAAAGCAGTCAAGCATAAAGCCTCAAATTTTTAGGCTATTGTCCTGAAGCTGTTGCCCAAAAGAAATTGCAGATGATGGCTGGTAGCGGTTTCAAAGTTAAGCAGTAAATTACTGTTCTTAAGATAGCTGATAATCATGCCACAAACCCCAAATGCTAAATAATGGCGAGGTTAGGTAAATGTTGTTCTCTGGAACATCTAGTTGTATTGTAAGTCCAATGGCTTGAAATGCAGCGAGAGCTTTAGGAGTAAACAGCATAAGAATATAATAATATTCAAACTGGGTTAATTACAGCACAGGTATGACACTTGGTTTAACAATACTTGGTTACCTTGTTCTGCATTGCATCATTAAATGGAAACGTTCAAAATGATAAACTGCCCCAGGGAGGAATTAATACTACTCGGGTTGTCAGCACTAAACTTTCAGGCCTGAATGCTGCGTCAGCTTTGATATCTTTAGAAAGTTTAGTAAAAAATACTAAACCAGGAAATCCAGCTGATCAGGAATTCCGCAGTAACCCATTAAGCATTTGGCAAAATAGAGGTTTGAAACCACCATGCCGATATGCAAATCCATTAGCTATGGCTCTCTCTAAAATTTCTTATTACAATGATACTATAAATAAAGGTCTAACAGCACCACCGGAAGATGATATCGGTTTAAAAATGATAAAGTTTTTAATAACACCTAAGCTGTTCTAAAATTGAGTTTAGCCAGATAGTTAAACCTCCAAACCCACCGCTTTTCTCCCTCCTTAAATAAATCGTATATTCGCAGATTAAATTTCAAGTAAAAAAAGCGTAGTCGATGAAATAGCTCAGTAAAATAGTTATCATTTAGGCTACGCAATCAGCTTACATGCCCAAATTACCAGTTGCTTACCAATTCCTGGATTTATCCGATTATGGAAGACCAAGTGCCCGATGGATTGCCAACGCACTTAAGGATACCAGGTTCACTCCGATCCACCTTACATCTTGGTTTATAGTCTCTGGCTTCTTAGCTATTTGTTGTATTCTCTTTCAGTATTACGTTGCTGCCGGATTTTTCCTAATCGTAAAGTCCATCCTAGACGCGGCAGACGGTGAACTTTCCCGACTGAAAAATACCCCATCCTATATCGGCAGATACTATGATTCGATTGCTGATATCATCTTAAATTTTCTTTTTTTCTTGGCTTTTTGGCATATCACTGATGTCAAAATCGGATACATGCTACTCGCTTTTGTAGGAGTACAACTGCAAGGTACGCTGTACAATTACTATTACGTCATATTAAGGAATACCGTAAACGGCGATCAGACTAGTAGAATCTTTGAAGATGAGGCACCGATTGCCATGAAAGGTGAAAAGCAAAGTACAGTCAATAAGTTCTACAAAGTATATGACATGCTTTACATCTCATTTGACAAAACGATCTATTACCTCGATCGCAATGCTATGAATAGTGAGCCATTCCCCAGATGGTTTATGACCATGCTTTCAACTTTTGGGCTCGGTTTTCAACTACTGATTATGGCAGTTATGCTGTCGTTTAATTTGGAGAGCTATGTGATTCCCTTTTTCATTGGCTACTCTTTCTTAATACTGGTTTTTGTAGGTATCAGAAGAACTCTATTGGTCTCCCCAAGCAAGGAATTAATTCCAAAAAGGTAGAATTTGATTCTCCAAAGGTGTAAATCTTATTCTCACTTAAAGTTTTAATCTGTTAAAGTCATTTTTTACGAATTAATGACTGAATTTTTGAAATCCGATACGATACATTGAAACAAAGCGAAGCAGAATGGGAATGCTAAAAAAGTTTAATTCTGAAGGTCCGAGATAAATATACCTTTAAAATTCGGACTGGTTGAAAAACTAATGCTCCTTTCATTTCGATTTTAAGCTATTGTTAGTTGAATCTTGCAGAGAAAAATTTTGGGCGGTTTTAGTTTGTAGTGACAGCTTCCGCAGGTCCTTTTCGAGTATTTGTCTTTACTTTTAGGCCCACACTGACTAGAGATTTTGATATAAAAAATTATTAAAAAGTTCCGAACAGAAGCAGCGCAAGTCGGTGCATTTTTAGCTCAGTTATCTTTTCCGAATTCGGAGAAATCATGTCCTCAGTTTGATGCCCATCTTTTATAGCTTGCCCCTAAATCAGATATATTTAAGGGAAACGAAAAAGGCTTAATCTTCAAATACGTTAATGGAATCAGCAGTTTTAGGGTCGTATCACTTTTCCCCGAAGAGAAGCAAGCTTACGAACTTGTCCGAAAAAACTACAAATCTGCTACCGGACTAAATGTATGTAAGAGTACCCGTATGAGGCCATGAACTTAGATTTGCGAAGCGGGCAGGGGATATCAAAGCTGCCTATAGGCTGATCACACTCAATGCGAAAAGGGTGGGATATACGGCACGGAGTCGAGTGAATTTCAGACAAACCATGATTTCCATGGTTCAAAAGGCTACTGCTTGGTACCTGCTACTGGAATACGGGATAATTGAAACGGAGCTTGATGTAGGCAAAGAGCTTTACTACATGATGATGGCTATTTGTCGCGAGGAGAAAGATCTGATGGCTGTTCATTTTCTTCAATGTAAAATAGTACAAACAGGAATTCGAAAAGGCTAGAACTTTTATGATTTTCTAAGGGAGGAAGTATTGGAGTGGTAAGATTCAAAGAAGTACTCGGAGGCGAGGTAGTTCAGCTATCAGAGCTAAAATATTTGGTCTTAAAGCCTGTTCCGCTTTCCATTTTTCAAAAACTTCTACTATTTATACAGAAGAATAAATCCAAGATTGCAGGAATCCTGAGCAAGTTGAAATAGCTTCTTGAAGGATTTACTATCTTGAGGCAAACCTATGAAAACATGTATAGAATTCTTCTAGGAAGTCTTTTTTGTATGGCTATCTTTTCTTGCCAGCCAAAATCAGTCGGATACAAACCACCAAATGTTATCCTGATCCTAACTGATGATCAAGGCTATGGTGACCTCGGGATTCATGGCAATTCGCAGATCAATACTCCTGTTCTGGATCAATTGGCGCAAGAATCTGCTCGATTTGATCGCTTCTATGTAAGCCCACTCTGCGCCCCGACTCGGGCTAGCATACTCACTGGTCGATATCACCTGCGCACCGGGACGGTATCTGTGTCCAAAGGATTAGAAACGATGGATACCAAAGAATATACCTTGGCGGAGCTATTCAAAGACAATGGCTATAGCACTTCAATTTTTGGAAAGTGGCACAATGGTCAGCATTATCCCAATCATCCTTTGGCACAAGGCTTTGATGTATTCACCGGATTTTTGGGTGGACATTGGTCAAATTATTGGGATACTCACTTGGAGAAGGATGGAAAGATGCAAAAAACAAAGGGCTATATCACTGATGTGCTAACCGATGAGGCCATTGCATTTATCAAAGCAAATCAATCAAAGCCATTTTTCACCTACCTCGCTTACAATACACCTCATAGTCCCCATCAAGTTTCAGATCGATTTTTTGACCCGTACAAGGCAAAAGGACTTGACGATGAGTTAGCCAGCATTCATGGTATGGTAAGTAACTTGGATTGGAATATTGGGCGAGTACTGGATAAACTCAAAGCGTTGGGTTTGGAAGAAAATACCGTCGTGATATTTCTCACCGACAATGGTCCAAACGGCAATCGCTTCAATGCCGAGATGAAGGGGATCAAAGGAAGTGTACACGAAGGTGGCGTTCGGGTTCCTTCTTTTTGGAAGTGGCCGGAAAATATTCAACCGGGTGTGAAAAGTATTGCTGGATCTCATATCGATATTTTACCCACTTTAGTAGAACTTCTGGACTTGGATTTCAAAGAAAAGCTGCCTTTAGATGGTATCAGCCTATCGCCAGCACTGCGAGGCGAAAGTCAAGAAAGTAGCAGAGCCATTTTCTCCCACGTAGCTCAACCCGAGCGGAAGCTTGATCCTTTTCCTGGAGCAATTCGAAAAAACAGTTTTCTTCTAACGCATTTTGCACGAGGTAATGAACTGTATGACTTAAAAAATGATCCTTCACAAAAGATGAATTTAGCCGATTCATTTCCTGAAATCACTGCTAAACTTTTGCAAGAATACGAGACTTGGTGGAAAGAAGTAACTCAAGGTGCTGTTTTTGAACGGCCTATTGCTATTTCCAATCAAGCTCCCGAAATCTTACTGGCCGCTTACGAATCCACCTTTACTGGCAATTTAAAATTCTATGAAGGCCATGGTTGGGCTCAGGACTGGCTGACCAATTGGAAAGGAACAGATGACAAAGTCAATTGGGAACTCAATGTGATAGATCCGGGAAGCTATGAGGTCGTCTTCGAATATCAGTCTAGCGAGGCCCAATTAGGAACGGAGTTTATTCTAAAACATGGCTTGACAGAAAAGCCTTTTACCAATTCAGAAGTCTTCACCGGTGAACTGATTCCCAGCCCTGATCGAATAGCCAGAAAAGAGGCCCCAGAAAAAACTTGGGGAAGATTAACCATTGGTAAAATCGAGTTACAAAAGGGAAAAACTAATTTGAGCCTATTTGCTAAAAACATTTCCCCAGCAGGAATAGGCGATTTCTATAGCCTTCGACTGATTCCTTTAAAAGATTAATACTCTCAATTATGACACAGAAGAAGTTTGAAAATTTGACATTAGACCCGGAAAATTGGGATGAAATCAGAGCACTAGGCCACCAGATGATCGACGACCTAGTCGATTATTGGAAGGGAATTAGTGAAGAACCTATTTGGAAACCTATCCCTGATGAAGTGAAAGCGACTTTTTCCGAAGCTATTCCTATTAAGCCAACTGCTCCGAATGAAGTCTACGAAGAGTTCAAGAAGAATATATTTCCTTACAATAAAGGCAATGTCCATCCTAGATTTTTCGCATGGATTCAGGGCACAGGCAATCCCATGGGTGTCTGGGGCGATCTCCTTGCCTCGGGAATGAATCCCAATGTAGCAATCGGCGAACATGCTCCGATGTATATCGATCAGCAGGTGGTCAACTGGTGTAAGGAAATGATGAACTTCCCCAAAGACGCGTCTGGAATCTTGGTCAGTGGCGGAAGCATGGCTAATATTACTGCACTGACGGTAGCGAGAAATTCATTTCGGGATCATCGGATTCGTCAAAAAGGATTACAGCTAGCCAATATAAAACTGCTAATCTATTGCTCTGTAGAAACACATAGCTGTATTCAAAAAGCAGCAGAGATCATCGGACTAGGTACAGATTCCGTTCGAAAAATCGGTGTCAATGAAAAGTATGAAATGATCACTGAAGAGTTGGACATTCAAATTCAAGCGGATTTGGAAGCAGGATTCAGCCCTTTTTGTATTGTCGGAACTTCAGGAACAGTCAACACAGGGGCCATTGATCCTATGGATGAATTGCTCCGACTGAGCAGGAAATATGATTTATGGTTTCACGTAGATGGAGCATATGGAGCACTTTGCAAGATGGATCCAATCTATTCAGATCGCTTAAAGGCTATTGAAGAGGCAGATAGTTTGGCTTTTGATCTTCACAAATGGCTGTATGTTCCTTATGAAATTGGATGTACGTTGATTCGGGACAAACTAAAACATCGAAATTCCTTTTCAATCACACCGAATTACCTATTGCCAGAAACTCGCGGACTCGCAGGAGGTCTGGATTCAATCAATAATTATGGCTTCGAACTCTCCAGAGGATTTAAGGCACTTAAAGTCTGGATGTCGCTCAAAGAACAAGGATTTGAAAAGTATCAACAAATGATTGCTCAGAATAATCGTCAGGCTGAATATCTTGGAGATTTAGTCGAAGCCGAATCACAACTTGAATTGACCGCTCCAGTTTCGATGAGTATAACCTGCTTTCGAATGATGCAGCCTGATTACACGGAAGAAGCGCTGCGTAGTTTAAACCGGGAAATCTTGCTTCGATTGCAAGAGGAGGGAATCGCTTCGCCAAGCTCCACTATCTTGAATGGAAAATTCACCCTTCGGATAGCCAATGTCAATCAGCGAACTCGATTTGAGGATATGGAGCTGTTAGTGCGGGAAGTATTACGAATTGGAAATGAAATCCATAGTGAAAATAAAATAAAGACTGATGTATCTATATAGAAAAGTATCTTTGGTCCCCAACAATTGAGAGCAGATTGAAAGAATATAGATCTGATTGGCTAAAAATTTTAGAAAAATTATTCAAGAAAAAAATCTTGCTTTGATGCGACTCGATGTCCTAAATTTGCCCAGACAAAAATGATTTTATGAAATACCTCAAGATATTATCACTTGCTATTCTACTCATTGCAGCATTTACCATGGAACTTCAGGCTCAAGAGGTAGGACTTCGATTTGGCAATGTTAATGGCAATAACGTTGCCGTTGACGGGATTTTCGCCCTCGGTGATTTTAGCAGAATTCACGCCAACGTCAGTTTTGGAAACGGTGGAGTCGGTATCGATGCACTTTGGCATCCGATTTATAGACCAATTGGAGACTCAGAATTCAATTATTATTTAGGATTTGGTCCATCCCTATTTCTTGGTGATCCATTCAGATTGGGGGCGGCAGGTGAGATCGGTGCTGAGTATGCTTTTGCTGACGTTCCTATTGTGATCGGACTGGATTGGAGACCTTATTTTATTTTGGTTGAAAACACCAACTTTGATCCGGGTGGATTCGGTCTCAATATTCGCTGGAGATTGAATTAATAATCATCATTTTTAAACTAAGAGCAAGGCAAAATCTTGCTCTTTTTTTGTGTTCGATATTTTCAAGAAGTATAACAGGGAGAATATTCCTTTAACTTCCGGGGAAAAGTGCTCTCCCCAGCAACATCACCAGAGATTACCAATACATGGCTAATCAAGTTATTTAGCTGATCACAAGGAGACCATATTGTATCAATCGAGTCAAATTATCTCGATTAGGCAACTAATCTTCGACTCACTCTGGGTTCGTACTCTCTGTTTACAAATCCATAGTTGATGTAAAATACGATGCCACTGGGTCTGAATTTCCAAATCCAAAATTGGATTATAAGTAAGTCTTCGGATTTCCCCAAATTAGAATTCAATAATGATACCTACAGTAGGGAGTAGTGTGCCAGCGGTATTTTCCAAAAATCGCAGTGAATAACGAGTCGGATCTGTCGGGTCAACCACAAGTCCTCCAGCCGCATCTCTTGTCGGAACCAACAATGGGGGTTGCTCTGCCTGAAAGTTATAGGCATTTTGAATATCAATATACCAGTTGAAATTCCAGTTTTTGTAGAAATACTTTTTATCCAATCTCAAATCCAGCTGATGAAATGCAGCAAGCCTAACTCCGTTGATTTGAGTGAAATCCAAAATTGGCTGACCTCTCAAATCCCAATTGCTGATCAAGGCGGATTCTTCCACATCGATAGGCGTATAAGGCGTACCTCCAAGGAATCTCCATCGCGCTCCAAGTTCCCAGTTCTTTCCAAATCGCTTTCCGGCAGTGAGACTGACTATAAATCTATTGTCCCAAGAGGAAGGAACAAAACCTTCCGTATTTGGATTAGTGAATTCACTTCTTACCAATGTCACGGCCGCAATACCATAAAAATTATTGAATAATCGCTGCTGCGCCAGAAACTCTATTCCATAAGCTCTACCTTCTGCATTGGAGATTACAGCCTCATTCCCGATTACCCCAAAATCAGCTCCTAAATTTGCAAGTGAAATCCCATTTCTGACTGAGGAGGGATAATTACTGTATCGTTTGTAAAATGCTTCTGCTGTAAATCTTCTATTTTTCTCAGGGACCAATAATTCAATCCCTCCTATTAATTGAGAATTTCTGATAAATCGAACATCATTTTCTCTATTGACTAGCACGCCGTCACTGTCCTGAAATCCAAGCACTGTGTAAGCCGGTTTTTGGTAATAGATTCCTCCATTTGCAGTGACAAAGAAGTTTGGCATTAATTGGTAAGAGAAGGAAATTCTGGGAGATAATTGATTGAGTGGGTTGGAGGCGGTAGCTGCAAAATCAGCTCCATCCATTCTTACGCCGCCTGTCACCAATAGACGATCATTATAAAATTTTTTGGAGCCCGACACAAATGCTCCATATTGATTAAAATTAGAAGTTGACTCTACATCGATGACCTCGGCAGTAGAAGCAAGTGCAGAACGATCAAAATTATTGATGAAGAATCTAGAGTATTGATAGTTGACACCATATTTCAGCGTATAGCCTTTCCCAAAAACACTATTCTCAGCCCTAAATTTATTTTCTGACTCTTGAGATTGGTATCTGAAGAGTAGATTCTCCTCATTACTATTATCGTTACCAGCATACTTAAACGACTCATTGTTCAGCATATTTCTACTCAGGATAAACGTCCAAAATCCGTTTTCTCTGAAGCGCTTGAGCTTTAACCCTGTCGCATAATTCCACTGACTCTGGATCGGAAGTACATCAAGAAGATATAACCGATCTATCCGCTCGTCTTCTGTCTCCTCGTCTGGCACGTCCTGATTCAATGCGAAATTATCTATCGCACCCACACCAATAAAAGTTAATTCGGTTTTGTCATTCAGTTTGGTCGTGGTCTTCACTTGGAAATCGTTGAAAGTCGGTAGAAAAGGCAAACCAATCAATCTAAAAAGCCCCTGCAAATAAGAACGTCTGGCAGAAACCAGGTAGGTTGTTTTTTCTCCGATTGGGCCTTCGTTAGATAGGGTTAGTTCCGATGCTCCAAGAGTCAATTGAGTTGCCATTTTATCGCGTCTGCCTTCTTTCAAGGTAAATTCAAAGAAAGAACTTAGACCATCCATTCGATTTGCCGGAAAACCTCCCGCAATCAAATCGACATTCTTAATCAGATTGACATTCAATATTCCAACTGGGCCTCCTGAAGATCCCTGCGTCGCAAAGTGATTGATCACAGGAACCTCTATTTCATCCACAAAAAACTTGTTTTCGTTTGGCGCGCCTCCACGAATAATGATATCATTCCGAAATCCAGCTGAACTTGCAACACCCGGAAGTGATTGAATTACCCTAGAGATATCCCGGTTTCCACCCGGATAGCGTTCAATTTCGTTAGCATTCAGCCTTCGCACAGATAGCGGGGTCTCTTCTGATCTGGAAAATTCAGAATCTACCACTACCTCACTCAGTTCTGAGGCGTCTTCTCGAAGCTCGAAGTCCAGCTGTACCGGACGAGACTGTGTGACTTGAATTTCGTAGGCTGTAACAGTTTTATACCCTACAAAGCTTGCTCTGACATTATAGAGATCAGGCGGCACATTCTTTATTTCGTAGAATCCGTCTTCATCAGAAATAGCACCCAGCTCGGTTTCCAATACAAGCACATTAGCAAATGGGACAGGATCATTATTGACAGGGTTGAATATTCGACCGCTTATCGAACCTTGAGAGAATGCATTTAAGGAAAAAATTAAAAAAATAAAAGTGGTTATATATTTTTTCATACTGAGAAACTGAAGCCTTAAAAATTAATATTTACAATGGAATTTTTTCAGCAAAATGAATTATAGGCAATATTAAGCAGAATTAGGCGGTTTGTTTCTCTTTTTCTCTCCAAAGTCTCCACCATGGAGTCCCCGGTGAATCATGATGCTCAAAGTGATATCCAAAAAAGTAACAGGAAACAAAAGCCCAAAGGTGATTTTTTGACTGGCTGTGAGAATGGTGAGCATTTTGGGTTTCACCTCTGTGAGGAAGATAAGTACCAAAATAGAACAACTGAAGCGTAGATAGAATTGCAGGTAACATCCAGAAAGCAATCAAATTTTCTGTTGGGATAAAAAGCTTCAGGATATTGAAGGACACGGCCATCATTAGGATCTGCCAAATGGTGACGTGTTGCTTCACAAAACTGAAATACCATAAGAAGAAATTATCGGACGAATGGTAATCAGGATCTTTATCAGTCGCTACATATCGGTGATGCTCGTGATGCTTTGGAAAAAGTTTCCAATAGAAATTATAAGAGAACAAGATTGCTGAAAACCAGCCTAGAGCGTGGTTGACATTTTTATTAGACGAGACCAGGCCATGCATGGCATCGTGGGCCGTAATAAATAAACCTGTATAAAAATGAGTTTGGATTAAAATTCCTAAGTAAATCAATAGATTATTCCATGAAAATCGCAAGTTAAGCAATAAAAAAAGTGAGGCTGCCCAGCACAGGATTATTGAACAAGCAATAATTACCCCTTTCGGATCGATGGATGATTTGGATATTGCCGAATTCATGGATGCAATTTCTTAATGTTTATTTAGAAGGTAAGAATTCGATCTCTTACTTGTTCCATAAGCCACAATGGGGTCGATGTAGCACCACAGATCCCAACTTTTTCGTACTGGTCAAACCATCCAGTCTGAATTTGATCCGCATTGGATACAAAGTAGGTATTGGGATTCTTTTCTTTACAAACATTATAAAGCACTTTACCATTGGAAGACTTTGTGCCACTGACAAATACGATTCGATCAAATTTCTCAGCAAAGGATCTTAGTTCTTTGTCTCTGTTTGAGACCTGACGACAAATAGTATCATTTGAATTCACTGTAATACCATTTTGTTTCAAAATCTCGTTAATCTCATAGAATTTATCTGTGCTTTTAGTAGTCTGACTGTAAAGCGTAATATTCCTTGGAAGACTAGGCAAGTCAAGTTCAGAAATGTCTTGGAATACAATTGCCTTGTTGCTGGTCTGACCCAAAAGCCCAATAACCTCGGCATGACCATGCATCCCATAGATATAAATCTTTTCTTCTTTATCGAAAGAGTTTTTGATACGATATTGAAGCTTCAACACCACCGGACAGCTTGCATCAATTAAAGTAAGGTTATTCTTAATCGAAAGTTCATAAGTCGATGGAGGCTCTCCATGTGCTCGGATTAATACCTTTTCATTGGTCAGCTTATTTAGCTCGGTGTGGTCAATTATTTTGAGTCCTTTTCGAGTCAAACGATTAACCTCCTCATCATTATGGACAATATCGCCTAAGCAGTACAGATAACCCTGTTCCTCTAAAATCTCCTCAGCCATTTCGATGGCATAAACCACTCCAAAGCAGAAGCCAGAATGATCATCTATTTGAACTTGAAGATTTTTCATAGACTATAAACCTTAAGGAAGTTGAATTGTTTTACCTGCTCGAACATAGTCGAATATACTCACTGTCATCAACAAAAGCGAGAAATTATAGATTATGTATTCCATTGGAACAGTCCATATTCGAATTCCTAAAATTCCAAATGGATTATAAATGACCACCAGTTCATAAGTCGTTTCACCGGTTAAAATTCCGCCACAAAGAAAAAATGGGATCAACACGACCAGATATCTAAAAATAAATCTTCTAAGATATCGTTCGCTGTATACTTGAAAATGAAGCAATTATATCCCTGTTGCTAGAAAAAATTCATAGAAGTATAAATTTTTTCTAAATACATTAATCTAAAAGCTGCAAATACAGGAATTAGTACATGGGCAATTGGTTTACCAACGGATTTAAGGAAATCCCTCAGAACAAAGTAAATCAAAACCACATATATAAAAAACATGCGAAAGGAACTGTGAAAAAGAATAATCATTCTTGAAACAGGTGTTCAAAAAATGAAGTCCCAATTAGATATTTTGGGTTAAATATTCAAACTCTCGAAACCGTAAAATAATGATCACTGAATAGCAGAACTATGCCAGTAAGTATTTTTATTTCTAGGCCGGGAACTTACCCAGACAGAAAATAATGGATTTTGACTCACAAAACCTCAATAACAAAAGTGGATCAGCAAACAGATTGAACACTAAATAGAGAAACTGATCTATGATCAGCCGATCCCAAGTTTACTGCTAAAATAAGTGCCGAGTAGCAATGTAATTTTTCGTGAATTGGGAATTCGAATTCGCTCTTGAGTTATCGTTTCGGCAGGTAATGCCTTTATTTTGTCAAAAAGCTTTTGGTAATAAAGATAAGCGACTTTTACGCCCAGTTTAGCACCATCAGGAAGTGCTTCTATTCCCACCAGTGAATTATTAAAATCTTGTTGAATATCCGTTTCAATCATCATTTTAGCAGATTTATCAAAAGCTTCAAAATCCACTCCAGGAAAGTAAACTCTTCCACGCTCCTCAAAATCACTTTTTATATCACGCAGAAAATTTACTTTTTGGAAAGCCGAACCAAGTTTGCAGGCAGGAATTCGCAATCGATCAAACATGGCTTGATCACCTTCCACAAAAATCTTTAAACACATCAAACCCACCACTTCAGCAGACCCATAGATGTACTCTAGGTATTTGCTGTCGTCGTAGAGTTGATGATCCAGGTCCATTTCCATGCTGTGAAGAAAAGCTTCGACCAAATCCAGATCAATTTGATATTGATTGACTATTAATTGAAATGCATGAAGAACCGGATTCAAAGAAAGCTTGGCTTCAATAGCTTCGTAGGTATCTTTCTTGAAGCGAGCCAAAAGGCTTGCCTTATCTTGATCGTGAAAAGTATCTACAATCTCATCTGCATATCGGACGAAACCATAAACAGCATAAACCGGTAGATGAAACTTCTTATCCAGCGTCTTAATGCCCAATGTAAAACTGGTACTATAGCGCTGGGTAATAAGCCGGCTGCACTCCAGAGTTGTTTGATCAAAAAGCTCAATCGCATTCATATGGATAAATGTAGCTGTTTATTTATGGATTGATCTCTTTTAGAACCTCTTTTGCTACCACATATCCCGAAATCAAAGATGGAGGTACGCCTGGGCCAGGTACGGTAAGTTGGCCTGTATAATACAGATTTTTTACTTTTTTACTTTTCAGTGAAGGTTTTAAAATAGCTGTTTGAGTAAGTGTATTGGCTAAACCGTAAGCGTTACCTTTGTACGCGTGGTAGTCTGACTTAAAATCACTATGTGCATATGATCGCTTATAAACGACATGAGACCGTATTTCCTGACCAGATATTCGCTCCAGACGCTCCATGATCATATCGTAATACTTTTCACGAGTCTCCTCGGTATCTTCCAAATCGGGAGCTAATGGAATCAATAGGAACAGATTTTCCATTCCTTCCGGCGCTACCGATGGATCTGTAATCGAAGGGACAGAAGCATAGAACAGGGGCTTTTCTGGCCAACGTGGATTTTTATAAATAGCATCAGCGTGAGGCCCCAGCGGCTCGTCAAAAAACAAGTTGTGATGTCGAAGATTCTTTAATCTCTTGCTTATTCCCATGTAGAAGAGCAAACTCGAAGGAGCCATCACGCGTTTGTCCCAATATTTCTCAGAGTAATTACTGTATTTTGGATTTACCAGATGGCGATCCACATGATGATAATCTGCTCCTGCGACTACGATGTCTGCTATAATACGTTCTCCAGATTTTAATCTAACTGATTGAGCGATTCCATTTTTAATTTCGATTTCCTCTATCTCGGAATTGAATTGTATTTTGACACCTTTTTCCTCTGCAAGTTTCACCATTCCTTTAATGATTTCATGCATGCCACCTTTAGGATACCAAGTACCCAATACTATATCTGCATAGTTCATCAGGCTATAAAGTGCTGGAATGTTATCGGAAGTTTCTCCCAGAAAAAGAACAGGGAACTCCATCAATCGGATGATTTTCTCCGATTTGAAATACTTTCTTACATGCTTGGACATGGATTGGAAAATATCCATTCGGAGCATATCTGCCAATAGATTTGGAGATGTAAATTCAAAAAGAGATCGACTCGGCTTTTTTACTAGATCATGGATTCCGACTTCGTATTTGTATTTGGCTTGTGCTAAGAATTTGTCCAACTGAGCTCCTGCTCCTGGTTCAATGTTCTCAAGCATTATCTTGAATTCGTCCAATTTGGCAGGAATATCCAGTGTATCTTGTTCACCATAGATTACGGCATAGGAGGGATCTAATCTTTGAAGATCGTAGTAATCAGAAACTTTTTTTCCAAAATGGTCAAAATAATCGTCGAACACATCTGGCATCCAATACCAACTGGGACCCATATCAAAAACAAACCCCTGATGTTCGAACTTGCGAGCTCTTCCACCTGGGGATTCATTTTTTTCGAGAAGGGTGACTAAACAATTAGATGCTGCAAGATGTGTAGCTGCTGAGAGACCAGCAAAGCCAGACCCGATTACCACTACATGTTTTTTACTCATTTATTAATTATTATGCTTGTAAACTATAAGATCTTCTTTCAAAAACTTACGAGCAATATGTATTCTATTTTTAACAGTTCCAATAGGGATTTGAAGCTTATCTGCGATTTCGTGATATTTAAATCCTCTGAAGTGCATCATAAATGGAGTTTTGTATACATTATCCAAGCTGTCGATCGCTTCATTGATATCATCCATCGCGAAGTTTCCAAACACACCATTCTCGATCATTGACCCGCTTGAGTTGATGTAATGAAGATTATCTGTTGTATCTACAAATGTTCCTCTTCTTACCATCCTCTGATAATTGGTAATGAAAGTATTTTTCATAATGGTATAAAGCCATGCTTTCAGGTTAGTACCTTCTGCAAACTTATCTTTGTTGGTGAAAGCTTTTACCATCGTATCCTGAAGCAGGTCGTTGGCATCATCCATGTCACGAGTCAGCTTCAACGCAAAAGGCTTCAAAGAAGTGGACATCTGATTAAGTGAGTAGCTAAATTCTAGAGTCGTCATGGTTACTTGTTTTTGTTTAATCAAATTTAACAATCATTAAACAAGACACAAACTTTTTGTTGAATTAATTTTCTTTTTTCTTCAACAAAAAATTTGAAAAGTTCATAACTACCACTTCGAAGTAGCCTATCACAGTTTTTGGGCATAAAAAAAGCTCTTTTGTTTAATACAAGTATCAAATGAGTAAACTACTTCTCCTGACCGACCACTTCCATCTCCTCAAGAAACTCATTGATGTCACGGATATAGTTCAATTGACGCATATTTGAAGGAAATATGAGATCTTGTCCAATAACTTGGTAGCCAGTCACCAAGATTTTCGCTTCTGAAAATCTTTCTGCCAAAGCATACAGATATTCTTGAGCATGCTCAGATGACGGGGAAGTAGTAATCACTGTCATAAGGTAATCAGGTCGATGTATATCATAGACCTGACTTAAATCTTCATTAGGCGTGTTTTGCCCTAGATATACGATTTTGTGACCCTTATTTTTGATCATGTAGGATGCAAACAAAATCGAAATCTCATGTAATTCACCCTCAGGCAAAAAGAGTAGGAACTTTTTCCCTTTGCTCGATAAGATCTGTCCATCAATCGCAACAATCAATTTTTGTCTAACCAGGTTAGAGATAAAGTGTTCCTGTGCAGGGTTTACCGCTCCAGTCTGCCATAGCACTCCAATTTTGGACATGAAAGGATAGATAATGTTGACCATCGTCTGCTCAAATCCAATCTTGAGAATATTCGTAGAGAGGATTTTCTCGAATCGCTCTTCATCCATTTCAATCATACAAATCGTCAATGCATGAATCTGATCATCGTGCGTCAAAGAACGCTCGGTTAGTTTCATCACTTCCTCACGCATATCAGTACGTTCCATGGAAGCTATCTTACTAATTTTGAATCCGTTGTCATTTAGCAGCGCTACATTCAATATCAATTTCAGATCATCGTCGTCATAGAATCGAATGTTAGTATCGGTTCTTTTTGGGCTTAGCAGATTGTAACGCTGCTCCCAGACCCGAAGCGTATGTGCTTTGATTCCTGATAATTGCTCAAGATCTTTTATAGAATACGTGCTCACAAATCCTTCTTTTTAAAATATTCTTTCGGTACGACGAATAAGCCAAATGAAACTGCGCCCTCTTTTTCATTGGTACGATGATGAGCTTGATGAGCTTTGAATATTCCTTTCAAAAAAGAAGAATTTGGCTTTTGAAACCATTTCATTCTACGATGAATCAATACATCATGAAGAAAAAAGTAAAGCATGCCATATAAACTGATTCCCATTCCCACCCAAAATCGGTAATCAAAATCAGCCACTCCTTTGGTGATCAGGATTACCGCAATGCTTCCAAATAATAGGGAGAAGAAATCGTTCAACTCAAAGAAAGTCTTAGATGGCTGATGATGAGTCTTGTGAATAGCCCACAGTGGGCCATGCATAATATATTTATGAATGGCCCACCCAAATAGCTCCATCAATGCAAAACCCAGCGAAATAAATCCAATAGCTACAATCATCTTTTTTTACAACTTCTTGAAATGGTTTTTGTTATATCCTTGGTTATTCCTGATTCGTTTTGCAATCTTAAAAAAAATTATACTTCGAGGGTAAAATTTAAGATTGCAAAAAACAAAACCATCGAGATCAATAGAAGGGCAGCAAGGGGATTGGACTTTTCGAAATTGGCTTTTCTGAAGATAAAATGAATCACAAAGGCGATTCCGAACCAACCCACAAAGTTTGAGACCGGAATTACTTCAAATTTCCAATACCACATATCCAATACCACTGCGACCGGCTCCATGATATAATCCAACGCAGTCATAGCCGTGGCCCCAAGGAAGGCGGCATAATAATCGTTTGAAATTTTGCTGAAAACAATTCCCGTGCAGTAGGCCAAAATAAACCAGTTGACGCCTATAATAATAGGAACCTCCCATAGCATGGGACCCAAAGTAGGCCCGTAAACGTAGTCTCCAAACAGGTATCCAGTATGAATACCAATGACTTCGGCACCAAATCCTATCCAAAACGCAGCCGCTGCAAAAATTGGAAACGCGTCAGACCAACCTCGGTGAAATGCCAATATCAAAAACAAACTGGTCAATAATTGGACGGGTGTCAATCTCAAAAACAAGTCCCGATACTCGGGTATGCTCAGACCTATAATCCCCACCACATAAAGAGCCACAATCAAGATTTTAGCAATCAAAAGCCTTAGATTACGTTCAGGGGTTACTTTATTCAGGACTTTGTGCATGGCTATTTGATACTTCGATGGCGAAAATTGAAGATTTCATTTTGGGATTCCTAACTTTGCCAAATTGCAATTGTTGGCAAAAAAAACGAATTTCAATCAATATCCCCGCTTATGATACTCTATAATATTACCTACACCGTTGCTACAGACATTGAAGATGATTTTGTGAGCTGGATGAAAACGACTCATATTCCGGATGTATTTGCGACAGGTTTGTTTATAGAGCACCGATTCTATCGCCTAATGAACAGTACCAACGATGGCTTTACCAATTACAGTATTCAGTTTTTTGTTGAATCTACCGTCAAGCTGATCGAATATGAAAATCGATTTGCCAACGCCTTGCGATATGAGACTCAGGCTCGCTACGGAGAAAAAGCGATGGCTTTTCGAAGTCTTTTAGAAGCAGTGGTTTAAATTTCAAGTTATTTAACTGTACGAAGTTTCCGTTTTTATAGAAATCGTTTAGTTTAGTAGACTAAACGACGATCTATGAAAAAGCTTTTTTTTGTCTGCCTTATAGGCGGTTTTTTTTCCTGCGGAGAAAACTCTTCTCAAGAATCTTCATCAGAAGGAAATATCCTTAAAAACTTTACTTATTCGATTGATACGCTTGTCGTCGATCCAGGCGAAGAGATTATTAACTTGGCTTTTGGTATACGCCTTTCCGATCTTTCCCCAGACAAAAAGAAGCTCTACCTACTCAATGAAGTAAATCAAAGCTTGGCGGTGATCGATCTGGATCTACTTAGGCTTGTGGACCAGTACCAATTTGAAAAGGAAGGTCCAAATGGAATCGGAGAATATCTCTTAGGTGTCCAAGTCGTCAATCAAGAACAGTTTGCGTTTACCAGCTATCGCGGTTCAGGCATTTTCAATCGATCTGGAGAAAAGGTCTTGGATTTGAATTTCACTTCAAAAGATATCGAAGGTATCGATCTAGAAGACGAAATGCCTATGAACTATGGGCTGACGCTTAGTCTGGACAATAATCTTGCGTTTGCCTTACCTGGAGATTTTTTTAAGGAACCCGTGATTTAGCTGTGGTGGATCCGGTGAAAAAGACTGGTCAGCTGATTGATATTCCAGAGATGGATAAAGCAAGCGAGTTTAGGATCGTCTTGAAAAGTAAAGACATGATGTCCATTTACGTGGAAGAAATTGGCTTACAGCTGATCGAAAACAAGCTCTATTTAACCAATTCGGCTAGCACGGATATCTACCGCTACGATTATGCGATTGATTCGCTCCAGCTATTTACCTACCAGCCTAAGCTTTTTCCAAATGCTAAATCCGGTCCTGTCCAAAACGAAGTTTCTTCCGAATCAGAATGGAAAGCCGAGATGGAAAAACTGTCAAGCCAAATTGGTTTTGAAAAACTGCTTTGGGATGAAAAAAGTCAGCGATTCTACCGTTTTGCCAGAAAATACTACCCGAAAGAAAACCCTGATGATCCCTCAAGAGCGGATGTTTATTTGATGGCTTTTGACAAGGACTTAAATCTCATCGGAGAGAAACAATTAGATGAGCTTAGATCAACACCTTCCTATCCCTTCTTCAAAGACGGCAAGCTCTGGAACTATGTGAATGTGGAAGATGAGCTGGGCTTTGCGGTATTCACATTTGATTTCTAATCCGCTATGAAAAAGCTACTTACGATCTCGTTTCTAGTACTACTTGCTTCCTGTGGTGGCAAAGCGTCTGAATCTAATGAACAAGTCAATATTCTCGAAAATCTTACTTACTCGGTGGATACTGCGGTGGTGGATGCAGGAGATGATTTTCTCAATATGGGTTCTGGATTGGGATATTTTGATCTAACATCAGATCAAAATCAGCTAATGTTTTTCGAAAAAGATCCGTTTAAACTGGTTACAATAGACCTAAACGAGCTTAAGGTTCTTAGCAAGACAGAATTTCAAAAAGAAGGGCCAAATGGTGTTGGTTCCTCCGTAATTAGCTTTCAGATTGGTCCAATAGGCGAGCTGGCAATCCAAAGTTTTAACAGCTATTCTAAATTCAACATGTCTGGAGAATTAACCGAAAGCCTAAAAGTGGTACCTGAGGGAATAGATTCGGAACTGGCAAATGACTATCAAAAATTATATAACAAGGCAGTTTTTGATTTTCAGAAAAACCGGATTTATACTCAGCCTGTCAGCGAAACAATTAAAGAGAATGAACTCAATATCATCGATCCACTCAGCAAGAAAGTGAAGTCCTTTCCTATTCCTGAAATGAAGGCAATGGGCGATTTTAGTGGGATTTACTCTACTAAATCCGGTGAAAACACCATGTATCGCTATTTCAGCGTGAGTGGCTTTATGACAAAAGAAAATGGACAATTACTAATTTCAGCAGCTCCGAAGAGTGGTTTTTATAGATTGGATACCGAGACTGACAGTATTGAATTTGTTGATATACTGCACAAGACAGTGCCCAAACAATGGAATATCACGGTAAACAATACTCCAACCGACGAAGCCACTTTTATGGAGGACCAAAGGAAGGTTAATGAGCAGCTGAACTTCATGGCAATCCGATGGGACGAAACTAGGGAGATGTATTTGAGATTTGGAAAAAAAACCTTTTTGGGCGAAAAACAGGGGGATCTGGCAACCTATGAAATGTTCCTTTTTGCATACGACAAAGATTTTAATGTCTTGGGCGAAACCAAAATTGATGGATTGAATCAAGTCTTTTCCTCCTATTTCTGGAAAGACGGCAAGCTCTGGAGCTATGTCAATGTCGATGATGAGCTGGGATTTGCGGTATTCACTTTTAACTTTTAAACCCATGAAAAATCTACTTATTATCTCGTTTCTAGTACTACTTGCTTCCTGTGGGGGCAAAACGTCTGAATCTACTGAACCAGTCAATATTCTCGAAAATCTGACATACTCGGTGGATACGGTGGTAGTGGATTCCAAAGGCGAAATCATCAATCTGTCATCAGGAGGATATTTTTCTTCAGTTTCGCTTGATCTAAATAACTATTATTATTTCGAGCCCGATCAAGCTCTTCTCAATGAAATAGATCTTAATAAACTTGAACTTGTAGGAAAGCACGCTTTTTCTAAAGAAGGACCAAATTCAATTGGCTTTAATCGACCTTCAATTTCTGCTCTGAAAAACGAGCGCTTTTTATTTGTTTCTCCTCTAATAAATGTGGCTACATATTCTAAGAATGGTGAAAAGGAAAAAAGCTTCAAATTCAATTTTAGAGAAATTGCAGGACTGGATTATGATGAAGGGGGATTGATTACAAGCAAAGCTATCTTAAGTGAAGACGAAAAATATCTGTTTGCCATGTCTCAGCTTAATCCTTCTTTGACCGAGGTCAAACTAATAGTAGTCAATCCAGAACAAAAAACGGGTAAAACTATTCCCTTGCCTGCAATGGGACAGGTTTTAAAATCTATCATTACTTTACAAACTCCGAATACAAGTTCCAGAGGCCCAGCAAACATCAATCTCCAGCACATAGGTGGTAAACTTTATATCAGCGGTCCTGTCACTTCGGATGTCTATCAATATGACTACGAACTGGATTCTTTGCGGTTGATTGAATTTCAACACAAGCTGGTGCCAAGCAAGAAAACAGGTGAGTTCAAAAACGAGGTTTCGGATGATAAGGAATTCTTTGAAGAAATGAGAAAGCTTATCTACCAAATTACTTTTGAAAAGCTTTTGTGGGATGAGCAGCGCAAACTGTTTTTCAGATTTGCCAGCATACCCAAACCTGATCAAGAAAGGAAATGGTATGATGAGGCAGAAATTTTCCTTTTTGCTTATGATCTCAATTTGAACCTGTTGGGAGAGATCTACCTACCTGAACTTAAGAAAGTACCCGATTACCCCTTTTTCAAAGACGGCAAGCTTTGGAGCTACGTCAATGTGGAGGATGAGCTGGGCTTTGCGGTATTCACTTTTAACTTTTAGACAACTATGAAAAAATTAGCAATCATCTTTTTAGCATCACTCTGTTTTTCCTGTGGCGGGTCAACACAAGTAGAAGAGGGTAACGATTTTGACTTTTCTTATACTATAGATACCGTGATGGTAGATGCGGGGGACGAGCTTATCTTCCACCAAGAAGGGTTGAGTCATTCAGATCTTTCAAACGATCAAAAACAGCTATTCAACTTTTCCCCCAAAAGCGGACTGGAAGTTATTGATTTGGATAGTCTGAAGCTGGTTAACAAGGTTGCAATGGATATGGAAGGGCCACTCGGTACAGGCCAACCTTACGCCATCCAATTCGATAAAACTGGAAGATTGGTTTTATTTGGGTTTGAGGCAGTCCGCTTTTTTACTCCGGACTTGAGTTCTATGCAACAATACCGGCTGACTCCTGAGAATTTGTCCGGATTAGAACCTGAGGATATCTTGGCGATTAACACGAAGCTCTCCTCCGATGGTAAATATCTTTTTTCCATTTATGAAAATATGGAACGAATCCCGCAAGGATTAGCGAGTATTTCATTCGAGGAGATGCAGGTCAAAAAGATTCCATTTGATTTGGCCAGCAAAATTCAGCCGTTCATTTATTCACTTTTTTTAGATGGAAGATTGAGGGCTAGAGGACATGACGGAATCCACATGGAGCTTATTGATCACAGACTAATCGTATCCACACGCTACGCTAATGAAGCTTTTATTCTGGATTTGCAAAGTAGTGCAGTAACTGTGAAAACTTTTCATTCCGAATTGACTCAAGACAAAAAAACCATCCCCGCCAAAACCCAAGCTGAGTCTATGGATGAATTTCAACAAATCAGGAATGAAGGGCAAAAGAGCGTCACGTTTGGAAAGTTCTATCACGACAAAACCAACCGAAAACTTTGGAGATTTTCTCAGGATCTAGAAAGTGAAATCGGCGATTCATTGGTCTTCAGGAGTGTCCTGACTGTCTTTGATGAAGACCTCAATCAACTTGTGGAAACTATCGTGCAAGTCGATCCCTTTTCGAAGAAATTTTTCAAAGACGGCAAGCTCTGGTCTTATGTCAATGTGGAGGATGAGTTGGGCTTTGCGGTATTCACTTTTAATTTTTAGACAACTATGAAAAAACTCCTTTCCTTCCTATTGCTTATCATCCTTGCTTCCTGCGGAGAAAGTGGAAACGCCGAGAAATCTGAACCGGTCAATATTCTGGAAAATCTTCAAATCATGGTGGACACCTTGACGATAGAAGCTTCTGGGGAAATATTTATGCCTGATATGCTTTTTGCTCAAGCGCAGAATGCTGACGGCAATCTAATCTTTTCATTTTACGAACCTGATTTTGAGTTTTTTGAAATATCACTCGAAAAGCGGCAACTTCTAAAGCGGCATCCATTTCAGCGAGAAGGGCCGAATGGAATTAAAGGTTGGATGGTTAGCTTTCAAATGCTTGATACTGATGAAATTTTCCTCCGTGACGAATTAGGTCCAAATCTATTTGGGCTAGACGGGATCAAAACCAAGGCGTACGAGCTAGATTTTGAGTCAATTTTAGGCTTCAAGGCTGAAGGCCCCTTTTCCCAACAGGATGATTTACATATCAGCCCTGACAAATCCAGGTTTGTTTTTCTTCCTATGAATTTTGGAGAGCCAGTCAAAGGTTTGGCTAGCATCGAAATAAAAAATCAAACTGGGAAAATTCTGGAAATTCCCGCCTTAGACTTAACCTCTAAATTTCAGGTTATTTGGCAAGAAGGCAATTCTTCCGCGTTTTTTGGGGATGCGATCCAACTCCAGCTGATCAATGATCAATTTATTGTTTTTAGTGGCGCCACTTCTGACGTTTACAGTTACGATTATCAGCTGGATTCGCTCAGACTGATCACTTTTGACCATCAATTGGTTGAAAACAGTAAGTCCGGAGAGTTTGAAACTGTAGCAGATACTCGAGAGAGACAGATGGAAACCGTCGCTCAGATCAGAAAACAAATCACTTTCAATAAGTTCTATTGGGATCCGAGTAGAAACATGTACTTCAGGTTTGGAACAAAAAATTTTGTTATGCCTAGCAAAGATGTACAAAGAAGTGCTGACTGCTATCTTTTTGCGTATGATGAAAACCTGAACTTGGTGGGGGAAAAGTTTTTGGAGGAATTTAAAAATATTCCCTACTCCGGTTATTTCTATAATGGTCAATTCTACAGCTACACTCCAGTGGCTGATGAAGCAGGTTTTGCGGTGTTTACTTTAAAATTCTAGATCACCATGAAAAAACTAACTCCTTTTCTAAGTCTAATCCTTCTCGCTTCCTGCGGTGAAAAAGGCAATTCTGAAAAGACTGAGTCTGGGAATATCCTAGAAAATCTGACCTACTCGGTGGATACGGTGATGGTGAATCCCGGTGAGGAACTATTGGTACTGAATTCAGACTACATCGGTTATTGGAGTCTTTCTTCTGACCTAAGTAAGATGTATATATTTTCCGAAAAAAATAACTCCATTCAGGAAATTGACTTAGATAAATTGACTGTAACAAATCGATACTCCTTCGAGAAAGAAGGCCCAGATGGTACGGGAAATCGAGTGATGGGAATTCAAGAACTGGACGATCATCAATTCGTTTTTTCTACTTACAATGCCACTTACCTTTTTGACAAGTCCGGAAAGAAAACAAAAGATTACCGGCTGAAATCGAAAGAAATAGAAGGCATTGACTTGGACGATGATTACACACTTAATCACCAAGCGAAGATTTATGCTGACGGATCAAAACTATATGTCATCAGAGAAACCCCATTAGAATCTCAACTCCTATTGGTTGACCTCAAAAAAATGAAGGCGGATACGCTTTCCATACCTAAGCTGACCAAAACCAGAGATTTTTCTACCATGCTGCTTATACCAGGGAATATGCGTTTTTATAGTCAGCAGATTAGAATTCAATACCTCCGTGATATGGTTTTGACCTACAGCCCTGTCACCAATGTGATCTATTTGATTGATCCCAAAACAAGCCTGATCGAGGAGAAAAGCTTTGCCCATAAGCTAATCCCGCTCGAAAAAAAATGGGAAAACTACCCGGATGAGGCAAATTCACTAGTGGAATTCAACGCTGTAATGGCTGCTGTAAATTCCCAAATAGAGTTTGGAAAGTTTTATTGGGATGACACTAGAAGACTATATTTCCGCTTAAGTCAAAAAGCAAAAGAAACGGCTAGCCCTGACCAAAAAACGAAATATGAGACATTTGTTCATGCTTATAATGAGAACTGGCAGTTGGTTGGCGAGACAAATTTTAAGCCTGTAGACTCAAAATTGTATGATTACTTTTTCAAAGACGGCAAACTCTGGTCCTATGTTAATGTGGACGATGAGCTGGGGTTTGAAGTGTTTACCTTCAAACTTAACTAACAGCGTTATGAAAAAACTATTTATTCTGGCTCTTTTAGCAGGATTGGCAAGCTGCGGAGGGAAATCTTCCCAATCTGAATTAGCTGCTAGCATGGAAATTTCTTACGAAATAGACACAGTCAGAGTCGATTCCAAGGGTGAGTTTCTGTTTCTGAATATGGGTCTCTTGATGTCAGATTACGATCCCAATTCTGATCTTTTATATAATCTCAATCCGCAGACCAGCCGGATGGAGGTGATCGATATGGACAAGCTTGCCTTGCGGAAGCTGATTCAATACGATCAGGATGGTCCAAATGCGATTAAGGAAATGTTTACCTCGGGAATCAAAATCACAGAATCAGGTGAGAAGTGGTTTACAGATTATCTATCTATTATTCATATGAATACCGAGGATGAAAAAATCGGACAGTTTCAACTCAATGATGAAGATTTTCCGGGAGATACGCTTCCGAATGAATTGAAAATTAATGGCATGGGAAAGATTACCCGATCGGGGAAATACTTTGTCAGTCACTATGGAGACTATGTACGTGGGGGGAAAGGGCTTCAAGGCTTGGCTGTAATTGATCTTGATAGTCGCTCGAAGCGATTAATCCCTTTGGACGTATTCCAAGCACTCGATAAGTATGAATTGTCTTCTTCGGATGGTGAGCGGGCCGGTGCACGAGCCGGAGAACAAAATTATATTTTACTTACAGATACCGAAGTTATACATTCCAACTCAGCCCAAAATCAGCTCCTTAGCATAAATCTATCTTCTAGGAAAAAGCGGGAAGTAACGCTTCAAAGTGATCTTGTCCAAGATGAAAAGCCCAGGCTCTATCCCAAAGAGGCAAATTCTATAGAACAATTTAATGAATTCAATAAATTAAAAAAGCGAGAGTTGACTTTTGGACCTTGGATTCACGATTCTGAGCGGGGGTACTTTTGGCGAATCAGTCGGGAACAAAAAGGGGATTCGGTTGAAAACCCTGTGTTTTCCTTTGTTATAACCGTTTTGGACAAAGACTTGAATCAAATTGCCGAAACTCAACTCGCCGAGGGCGATGGATTACCTTTTGATGGATTGCCTTCGTATAGCTTTTTCCGAAGAGGTAATCTGTATATGTTTTTGAATATAGAGGACGAACTAGCTTTTTTACGAATTAAAACCACACTTTCTGATGGTTAAAAAACTCACTATTATTCTTCTTGTAGCTGTTTTTGGTTGCGGAACCAAAGAGTCTGAAAATTCGAAAAGTCAAATGGAAATCACCTATTCCATCGATACCGTGATGATCGATTCCAAGGGTTATTTTCTCTATTTATCAGAATCTCTAGGCAGGTCTTTCTTGGCGAAAGATGGAAAAACCCTCTATAACCTGAATCAAAAACTCCCGCAACTTGAAGTTATTGATCTGAGCTTAATGGAACTAGTTGACACTATTCCAATGGAGCGCAAAGGACCTGCAGGCATTGGTGCTTTCGATTTCTATGATGGCATACAGGTATTGGAAAATGGAGAGATTTTCATTTTTGCATGGGAGGAGATTGTCAGGCTTTCAGCTGATAGAAAGTCCGTTGAAAAGTATCGGTTTAGCGCTACAAACCTGACAGGATATTCCCTTAATCAAGATGAAGAAATCCGGTATGAAGGGCTTATCTCCGAAGATGGAACTCATTTTTTCACTTTTTATGGAAATTCTGCTGAGTTTAGTTCTAGGTTGGGATTGGCGATAATTAATCTAGAGGAAATGAGCTTAAAGAAGGTAGATCTACCACTTTTTGAAGAGCTTATTCAATTCGAAATCCAAACTGAGACAAATATTGGGTACCCATACACCTATGTAGAGCCCATTCACTTTACGCAGTTTTCCGATCAGCTTTTGATTTCCTCGTCTCCCATTAATGAAGTATACAAAGTTGATATTTCAGCCGGAACCTACTCCCACTTACCTTTTTCTTCTTTGCTCACCGCAAACCGAGTTGAGGTCACCTATCCCACAATCGCCAATTCAAACGCCGGTACTACGGAAGCGGTTAGGGATCGCTGGAAGCAAGTTTCATTTTATAAAATGAACTGGGATCAGGAAACTCAGCGGTTTTGGAGAATTACCAATCAAACCGAGATTTTTGAGGAAAAAGAAAGTATCGACAAGTTAGCGTTGACATTTTTTGATCGAGAATTAAATCAATTAGGGGAAGTGCGGCTCCCTGAAGATTGGGAGAGTACTGGGGCTCCATTTATCTCCCAAGGAATGTATTTGCAGTTTATGAATATAAATGACGAACTGGCTTTTGTACGACTAAAACCTAATTTCAAGGACTTATGAAAAAATTAATTAGTTTGCTCTCAACTACACTTTTCTTCTCCTGCGGAGAAAGCTCCGATTCGGAATCAAAAACAGCTGCAGCGATCGATTTTTCCTTTATCCTAGATACCATCCAAGTTGATTCGGGAGAAGACTTTGTTTTTCTAAATTGGGATTTGGATGTATCAAGAACCTCCCAAGACGGCAACTACCTCTATAATTTTGACCAGATCAAAATGGCTATCCAATTTATTAATCTGGAAGATTTAGTTTTAGAAAAAACGCTATCGTTAGAAATAGAAGCTCCCAATGGAATAGGGACTGATAGAGTATATAATATTTATACAACCGAAAGCGATAAACTAGTCCTGACCGATAATTACAATGTAGCTGTAATAGATCAGGACGGTAAAAGGTCTTTAGGATTTCAATATGTTAACCATGATTTCAAAGGAGAAAAGTTACCCGAAGCGTTGCGAATTACTTATGATGAATTTATTTCCAAGGATGGAAAAACCTTGATTATCTCCTACGGGGACCAAGAAATGAATAAATCACCAATAGGATTGGCATTTTTTGATCTAGAAAATAAAGTTTTTAGTTATAAATCTTTTCCCGCTTTCGCCGAACTTGATCCCTATGTATTCAAGTATTACTTCGACGGACGACCAGCTGGATTTAACAATGCTAACATCCACCTAATCATGAAAAATGATTCATTGATCTTTTCAACTAGTGTTTTCAATAAAGTCTATTTCTATAACTTTTCAACAGATTCGACCACCTCCAAAAACTTCCAAAGTAAACACACCACTCAGACCGCTCCCGGTAACTACCCCAATCGAACTGATACGCAACAAGAATTATTGAAAGTCGCCCAAACGATCGAAAAAGAAGTCAACTACGGCCCGCTCTTTTTTGATGAACAAAATGCCGTCTTTTGGAGATTTACCAAGGAAATGGATCGCATGAAAGGCGACACCATCGTATTCAAAACCGTCCTGACCGCCTTCGACGCTGATTTCAATCAGCTTAACCCAACTTGAAAATCGAATTAGACAACATTATGTAATACAACAATTTACGCTGATTATTTTTACAATTGGGTCACAACTTTTGACTTCCTCACATAGGGTCTGTCCTTAAATTTGAGCGCATCATATATTTTTTTCATCGCTACACTCGGTCGCGTACACAGCTTGGTGTAAATGCGTTTGTTGTCTTTGGCATCCATGCTGATCATGGAACACCGCTGGGCTTGCATTTTTTCTACAATCGTTTTCCAGCTGTAATGGATGCCGTTCTGTTT
>Ga0209491_10002607_pt1 | contig 31786 bp, 28 predicted proteins | sample BON02_FD_187213 | JGI IMG/M metagenome (GOLD analysis project Ga0209491, IMG submission 187213) | Freshwater microbial communities from Lake Bonney liftoff mats and glacier meltwater in Antarctica - BON-02 (SPAdes) (version 2) | ecosystem: Environmental > Aquatic > Freshwater > Ice > Glacier...
TTTTTTTGGCTCTTTAAAAAACTCGAAAAAAAAAAAAAATGGGCTTCAATTATAGTTACCAAGAATAATTACTTAAAATTCTATTTTTTCCAGCTTTTAGAAATTTATAAACAATGGAATGTTAGTAAAGTGCATTTATTTAGGTATTAAAAAATTATCTTATTTAATTTAAAATTAAATAAAAATTTACAATTGACTCTGTTGGATTCTGATATTTAGAGCAACACATATTTTCAAAAATTTGTCTTTATTCTCTTTTCTTAAATATTTTAACAATTTTTTTCTTGCATTAACCATAGCAATCAACCCTCTTGTGGATGAATAATCTTTAGGATTTTTTTTAATATGAGCAGTCATGTAAGATATTCTTACAGTTAGAGCAGCTATTTGATATTCAGCAGAACCAGTATCTTTTTCATGAAGTTTGTACTTTTCTCTTACTTCTTTAATCTGTTTACTATTAATGAAAGGTTGGCTTGGAGCAAGTTGAGCACATAGTGTATTAATACCAGATATATTTTTGTAATTTTTTTGAGTACCTAATAGTACTTGGGTTAAATTTATAAAAGCAATCATTTAAATTTAATAATACAAATCAACAATAAAAATATTGATTTTAATATAAATATGTTTAATTTAAGAACATAAGTATAAATATGCAGGGGCCGCGTATATTAAAAAAACGCATAAAAAAACCCTATGATTCAATAAAAATCTCACAATTTCATAAATTAATAATACAATATGGCTTCAAATTATCCAATCACAGTAAAAACACTAGAGAAATCAAATCCTCTTGAAAAATTAAAAAAGGAAGATTTGATAGAGATTTTTAAAATGGAAGCCATTTTTTCTGAAATACTCAAAACTTCCGCTATAAAGATGGCTGAATTGACCAAAATGGTTGATGAAAATAATAAAATTGTTAATTTTGGAAAAAAAGCTTCGGAGATTCTTCAAAATGGGTTAACAAATTTTGAAGAAAATACATCTAATTTTACTGATACGAAGAATATTCTAAAAAAAAAACAGGAATTAGATGCCATAATTGATACTAGTTTAAATTCTATCTTTTTAAAACAATTATCTATTCTGAGAGAGTTGTCCATTTCACATTTTAAGGCCGCTACAGTTAATGAAGATGTTCCAGCTGATTTTGCATTTTTTACCGCAGATTCTTTTTTTGTCAGAGAAGCTGAAGACTCAATTAGAACAGGTTCATATTGGTCCTATACTAATGAAAGAATAAATGTTCATAATGCGATTCGAGAAATTTCTAGTAGAAGAAAACAATTGATTTCTGAAAGAATCCAGCATGCTGAGCATACTGCGAATGCATTTCAATATTTACAAATGCAACAAGCACAAATGCAGGCAATTCAGCAACAACAGTTTGGTGGATCTGCTGGAAGTTGGAACATTGGGGCAGCATATAGGCCTCCTGATAGTAATTTGAACATTTCTTTAGGATACCAACAGGGGAGAACTAATATTCAGATTTCTATGGTTCCTGATGAACAAGCAAGTTTGTTAGGTCCCAACGGCTTTACTGCTGGAGTTGGACCTGCAAATTTAGGGATTTCTTTAAACCTGAACCTCTAATCAAACATGTTCTAATTAGACATGTATATTCTCTATCTTTTTTTATCTTAATTTGTAAAATTTGGGACATTTTTGTAGGTTAATCAACTATTTATTTTAGAAATTTTTGATAAAATGGTAGAATTCGATCAACGTAATAAAAAAGATTTTTGAAAAATTTATTTTTTCCATTTGACAGTTTCGTTTTTAAATTTTGAAAGAAAAAAATTTACAAAGATTTATTTTAAATTAAAAATTTATTCCGCTTGCAAGATTTTGATATTTATCATATTGCTTGGTTCTCCAATCTTCTAGACTATCCTTGAATAGGGAATTACAAAATTTAATGCATTGTGAATTGTTTATTTTCATATTAAATCTTTTAATAAGCTTAAGGAGTTTTGATCTTGCTTTGGTAATTGATTGTATTTCTAAAATTAACTGATTTGAAATTTTTAAGATTCTTCCAATACTTTTCCTTATTATTAAAAACCCCCTGGTAAAAATTTCTTTAAGCTGATCGAACGATTGTGTAGTATTACCTTTTAACATATAAACGAAATCTTCTGACATTTTAAAAGAAGCAGCCTCTAATTTTAAATTTCCTGGGAAAGATCCTAAAATAAAAGCAAAATCTACGTGAATAATTCTATTGTCTTTATTAAGTAAAATATTAGCATTATGACGATCTTTAATTTGTAAAATATAACAAAACAAGGAATATCCTGCTATTGATTCGATGAAATTCTCTATAGATTTTTTTTGATGTTGTTTACCAAGTTTTTTTTCTGATAAAGAAGTCAAACAGTTTAAAGAACCTAAAGACTTAATTTCATGTATTGAATTTGAATTGGGTATAACTTCAACTGAGCCTCCATTATAATAATAGCTATTAATGGATATTGGATTTAACCAAATATTAACCTGGTATTCTCTTAATATCTTTTCAAACTGGGATAACAAAAAAATTGCTCCTATTTCATTGTGAAAATCAACTGCCTCTTTTATAATTAATTGGTTAAAAATAGGATCTTTTTTTGGAAGTTTAAAATAAAAAGTTTTTGATTTATAACATAACCTTAAAAAGTGATGATAGTTTATTAGGAAATTTTTTTTTTGAGTACAACTTAAAATAGCTATTTTTAAATTTAGATTTTTTAAAAAATTTATAAACGTGTGATCCCAAAGCCAATTTTTTTTAAATAATGGCGAAAATATCTTTATAGGAAGTTTTTTTTTTGATGCCAAAACTCTGAATCCATAAAAACCATTTGTAAAAAAATTTGTTGAAAATAAACGTAGACTTTGAATAATTTGATTAAAAACAGGATCAGTAGAAAAGGAAAGAGAGGTATTAAGTCTTGAAAATATATCGACCTTTCTTTTTATATATGCTAAATATCTAGAAAAAAAAAATTGACCTAAACGCAAAAGTCCAGTTCGGATATACAATATTGTATTTTTTTTGTCATATAATTTTCTTTGGTAATTTAACAAGTTTATGAAACCTATTATCCATGAATGGTTTTTTGAATATGAAATAAGCTTGTTAATAGTTCGTTTTCCTAAAATTCTATTTAAATCTAATTTAAAATATCCAATAAGTAATTCGAGATCATTGCTATTTTCTTTAGTATACTCAATCATTTTTCTAAAAAATAGGAACCAATAAAAATATATATTATTAGGTTTTTTAAAAAACAACTTTTTTAATACAAATTTAATTTTAATAATTGAAACCAAATTAATTTTTTCTGGAATGAGAGGAAGGTTATTTAAAGAACCATATACTTTTAATTCCTTTATAATTCTACTTCCATTTGATATAAACATTTGAGATGTTTTGACGTTTGAATACTCAAATCTTAATTTTAATAAATTCACTCTAGAAACTAGATTTTTATGAAACTTTAGTTTTTCAAGTTTAACATTATAAAAGCATTGTTGTAAGGAATGAAAATAGTTATTTACCTTAGAATTATAATTCAGAAAGTTGTTTGTGAAATTAAAGGGATTTTTTTTCCAGAAGGTAAAGTATATATACCTTTCAATAAAATATCCAGATACACAGTTTTGATTATAATAATTGTTAGTTGAAAAAAAGTAAATAATTAATCTCATAAATAACTAAGACAGGTTGTCTAGCGTAAAATTATGGAATTAAGTTTTCTTAAAATCGGTCCATATTATTTAAGTAAAACTCTCGGAGTAGGATCATTTGGAAAAGTTAAATTGGGAGAACATGAAAAATGTGGTCAAAAAGTAGCTGTTAAAATTCTAAATAAAAAAAAAATTTATTATTTAGGAATGACGATTAAAGTAAAGCGGGAAATTGAACTGTTAAAACTTTTCATACATCCACATATAATACGTCTTTTTGAAATAATTCACACAAAATCGGACATATTTATGGTAACAGAATATATAAATGGAGGTGAATTGTTTGATTACATTATTGAAAATGGAAAATTATCTGAAGCTGAATCGAGGAAATTTTTTCAACAAATGATCTCCGGTATCGAATATTTTCATAAAAAATTGATTGTACATAGAGATTTAAAACCTGAAAATTTATTACTAGATTCTCATTTAAATATAAAAATTGCTGATTTTGGTTTATCAAATATACTTAAAGATGGACTTTTTCTAAAAACTTCTTGTGGAAGCCCTAATTATGCAGCCCCTGAAGTTATAAGCGGAAGACCTTATTTAGGCCCAGAAGTTGATATCTGGTCTTGTGGAATAATTTTGTACGCATTGCTTTGTGGTACGTTACCTTTCGATGACGAAAATATCCCAAACCTTTTTAAAAAAATAAAAGGTGGTATTTACATATTGCCTGGTTATCTAACCGATTTAAGTAGAGACTTAATAGCTAAAATGCTTATAACAAACTCACTAACTAGAATTTCAGTAAATGAAATTAGAGAACATCCCTGGTTTCAAATTAGATTACCAAAGTATTTATCATATTTTAAATTAAAAAAAATAAAAACTACTAAAAAATATATTAATAAAACTAATGCAATTATTAATATTGTTTCTGAAAAATTAAACTTTGGAAAAAAAGTTATTAAACTTGCAGTTAGAAAAAAAGATTGTACTTATATAGTAGTAAATTATCATCTAATTATCGAAAAGATTACTCCTTTTGAAACAATTAAAATCAACATTATCGATCAAAATAAAATTGAAAAAAAATTCAAAAAAAATTTCGAAAAGGGGTATGATGAAAGTTCCAAAATTATAAAATCTAAATCATGGGCTTTAGGACTAGTAAAATTTAAAGAACATTTCTATGAAATCATTAGGGAAATTTTAAGGTCTTTCAAAACTTTAAACTGGCAGTGGAATCGAATATCTTTTTTTCAGATTATTTCTTGTTTGACTTGCTCTGTCAATTGGCCTTTTTCAATTCCCAAAAAAACTAAAGTTTCAATTTCAACAGGATTAAAGTTTTCTATTCAATTATTCACAACAAATTATAATTTTATATTAGATTTTAGTAGAATAAATGGTGATATTATTTCATTTTTTAACACATATTTGATAATAAAAGATGAAATGAAATTCATTTAGAATCCCCCTTGTTCTTAGAAAAATTCAACAAATTTTTAAAGCATCAATAAATATATTTCAAAATTATTTTGATTTTTTGTATAACAATTTGTTTTTGGTTTAAAATAAATTAAACATGTATTTAAAAAAGTAAACTCAATTTTCGTTTTCAGAAAAATTAAACTTCTAAATCATTTTCGCTTAACGAATAATCCTTTAAATTATAATTTATACAATACTAATCAATAAACGTTTTTTAATTTTGCAAGCACGAGAGCATGAACTCCTAAATTATGATCCTGTACGAGTACAGTCAATATTATTATTTTTTTTATTTATATAGTAGTAAATAAAAAATTTTTTTTTATGATATTATAAATATTACAGACATATTAAAATTAAAAATATTAATCTCATTTGTATTTTAATAGAACTAAAAATTTACTTTTTATGAGGCAACAGTAATTTTAAGAGGTTAAAAATAAGTCAAATTTAACTTACTTTTTTTAAAAAATTTTAAAAATAGATGAAAGATCAAAAACTATCATGAAAATACACGAAAATATATTCAAAACAGAATATTAATGAGCATTATATATGAATAAATTATATGAATGACTAATTAGATATAAAATACATTTTTTTTAACTCAATTATAAACTATAAAATAAATACATACGGGAGGCTTCGTTCGACTGCTCAGCGGGAGTGCTTGTCTGGACTGGTGGTTTTTTTTAGGCATTCGAGTTGGTATTCTCTGGTAAGTTTTGTGCCAGTTGACGTTTTACTCTCTATTTTGGTATGAAGGTATCCCGCTAAATTTAATAACATGGATTCACTTTTTCGTAATAACTGGTACCACAGAGATTCTTGTGGAGTGGTCCTTATTAAATATAGAAAATTAATTGTATGTAGCTTCCGAAAAATCCTCCATGTTTGTTGTACGGGCCATACCACGACCAGTACAAAAAATTGATATACTATTAAAAATAGTAAAATTGATTTGATCATGTTCCAAAGAACTTCCCCTTGAAATACAAAGATCACCATATAACATCTACTTATGTCTTTGGCCAGGTCCAGTATAACATGGTAACCCGTGAATACAAATTTAGCATAAAAAGCAGCTTGTTCTGAATATTGATCGTCACTCATAATTATTTCACTTATAGGTTATAAATTCGTTAAAAAAGGAACAAAGTTTATAGACATTTAAGTACATAAATTAATCACTGATAACTTTTAGAATAGCAGACGCTCAACTATATATGACACCACAAAAATACAATGTATCAAAGAGTTCCACCCCTTTTAAATTACGTTCCAAGCACAAAAAAAACCCATTCAATCTAATACATTTCAGGAAGAAGACATTGTAAAGGTCGAAGAAGGATCGTCTATGACTTCACCGAGTTCTTCTCCCGTAAAAGCCAATGAAATAATTGCTCTCACGGGAAAAGTGGTCTATTTTTGTTCCATTACCGTAAATTCCAAATTTCAATATACAAAAATTATTTTAGAGAATAAGTTAGAAAATGAATTTTCGTATATAATTCTTAGAATTATTGATAAACAGAAGCGAACGATTATTTTTCATCGCCTCGACAATATAAAAAAAAAAACAACAGTTATGATCAAAATAGATAAACCATTTATGGAGGATTCCCTCCAAAATGGATCATTAAATACTTTTGGTGAATCCTATATGAATAAGGTCACACGAACTTTAAGAGTTAAAATGAAAACCTATACTACTTATACTTTGGATGTTAGTAATTATGATTCTAAACGAAAATTAATCGTAGGCATTATTGATCCTGAATTAACCCAGACGTATAATCTCCATAAATTCGATGCGATCCAATAATTAAACAAATATGTTTTATTTTTATCAATCATAAATTAAATTATAACATACCAATAGGTATTATACATATATAATTATTTAAATATATATAAATAACCCTTTTTGTAACATTTTGTCGGCATTAAAATACAATACTAAACAATGGTACCATCTTCAAATAGATCCAAAAACGATCCAAACGAGGGTAATTCCAAAAACGTCGGTCATTATTTTCGTAACAATACTTTCGAAATGTATGCACCTGATATTAATCGTTTGGATCAAATAAACTGGCGAAATATGGGAAGTAAAGAGTCGTATATCGTGAGAAAAAAATCTACCCTCGAGATCAAGGAAGAACGTCTGGAACATTTACAACAAAGCAATGCTAAAAAGGTAGAGGGAATATATGGATTTGATGGCTTGTGGAACTTGTATTTTAAGGACCTACCCACCCCTAAATTCGTCGCTCGTGTGCTATGGATTGAAATTTTTCAAACCACACAAAATCTTCTATTTTCCCATGCTAAACATTTTTATGTGCTTAAGCAAGATGGTTGTTATCAAAAATTCGAGAAAAAACCCGATCTTGTACTATTTTTACGGAATGCGTTTTGGCAAATGTCGATTCAGGGGGTAGTGCTGGAGCAAAAAAATTTTGGATTTACTTACATAAAGTCTATATAAAGAATTTTTAATTAAAGATCTTTAAAATATTTAATTAAATAATGAACAAAAAGTGTTTTTGAAACAAACCAACTTTTGATGTAAAAATAAAATTAAATATTTAATGACAAAAATTTAATAAAATGGTACAATTAAAGAAATAAGTATTTTTAATTTAGTAGTAAATGATTTTGATTTTTTCGTTTTAAAATTTAAGCCCAGTCTTATATATTTACTAACGATGGTTTATTAGTTCTTAAATATGCCTTTAAGAAAAAATTTTTTTTTAATGAATCTGTAAGATATTTGTCGATAAAATTCTGTCTTATTCTATGTGATAAAACAGAATTAAAATTTTTAGACTGGGATTTTTTATTTTTAGATTTACGTAAGGTCTCAAAATAATCATCATTTAACACTGACGTATTTAATTTTTCTAGATCTAAACTAGCACCTGAAAAAATTGTATATTTATAATTAACCCTTCTTAAAGGAACTCCATTGATAGAAAATGGGCCGGTTATTACATATAAACCAGATTCAGTAGTATTAAGTAAAACAACTTTTTTCCCTAGCAATTTTTTGGATAATAGTATTAAGACTGAACCAGATTTTAAATTGGATGATGTTTTGCTCTGTACTTTTAATTTACAAATTATTCGACTTTTTTTGGATTTAGTTTTTAAACGACCAGTCGATAATTCTTTTTTAACAGTTCTTTGTCTTATATTAGAAATTAAAAGATGTCCGAATGTTTTATCCTTCACACTAAGTTGAGTAGCAACGTAATTAAGCCATAGTTTTTTTGAAATAATCATTATATTAAAATATAAATAGATAACACACTATATTTTTTTTACATGGATTAAAAAAAACTTTGTTGAAAAAAATCAATATTGAATTCAAATTAAATGGAAATTATACGGTTTGGGAGTTTCGAACTCTCGACCTTCTGTGTGTAAAACAGACGCTCTAAAGTATAACCCACTGAGCTAAAACCGCATTTTTAACAAAAATTATATTGTATTTTATATAATGAATAAAGTTGAATCTATTGATCCGCTCTTATATATGAAAATTAATTCTAAGGTATACTCTAGGAAAAAAATGAGAAAAAACGTTATTCATAATAATTTAAGGAATTATGAAAATCGTAAGGGAAAAAAATTTAAAAAAATTTCTGCAATTGAAATAATTTTAGAATAAAGTAATATTATCCAGTTTATGTTTTAAATTTACACACTTTTATTAAAAAAATTATAAATAAATAAAAATTTTAAATTAAATCCAATTTCATAATATACTATTTATATAAAAAAAATATAAAAATGCGAAATCGTAATAAATAATTAATCAAATATAAAAAATTTATTAACAAAAAATGCTTATTAGTAGGAATAGTTTGATACGACTTATGTTGTATATTGGTATATTAATATTCTATTCAAACATCAACAATTATGTTTTGCATCAATTTCAATATATTCTGGGACATAAAGTATTTTGTCCTGCATTGGGCTCATCAGAAAATTGTGATTTGGGTTTATTGATAGCGCAGGTTGGAATGATAACAGGGAACGTTCTTATGGGACTTGTTATTTTAAAGTCAACTCAAAAATTGAGATATAATACAATGTTGGGAAGGATCGAACATTTGGTGTGTGCAGTACAGGCTTTAGCACAACTTTGGTTTGCTTGGTACTTTGCCTGTATGTCAATCTTAGCTACTTCAACAGAAGATATCAGAATAACATTTTTTGTTAGTTATTTTTTACTCACAGCACTTTTTTTTGCAATAAATGGGTTATTATCATTTTTAGATCAAATAAATAAACAAAGAAACCGTCAATAATAATCCAAGATGTCATCGAGATATGGATTTTATAGTATTGGAGAAAAAATTATTTAAATAGCATCATTTTGGGTTTTCAAATAATGATTGAGGCCAAGTTGGTATCTTTTTCTAAATATTTTTTAAAAAATTTAAATTTTGATTGATTTTTTCCTAAAAATATATTTCCAACGCCACCATAAGGATAAAAGAGATAGTCACCAGAGATACAAACGAACAAAAATCTAGGAAAACAATATTATTACTTATATTAAAATAGATTATACGGGATTTTTTTTTTAGTTTAATAAATTTTTTTAAAAAAAGACTCATTTAAATGTTGATTTTGTTATTAATATATATTCTTTTCGAAGATTCATCAAACTAAATTCCTAATTTATTATGGTAAACAGGATAATTTTAAATATTTTAAATATAAATTTATTTTGAATTGAAATAAAATTATTTTCAGAGGGTTAAAAAAATCTAGTGTTTTTATTTCATTTTAAAAAATATAGTGGTCAAAGGTTTTTTTTCCAAAAGTTTTAGAATTAAATCATCATTATTTTAAAATTAAATAACTATTTGAAATATTTTCATTGTATTTATTTAAAATATAGTTTTTTTTAAGAGATAACTAATTTTGAAATTTATAAATTTAATTCTTATAGAAAATTCTATGATTGTTTTGGTAAAAGCTCTCATTTAAATTTATAATTTATAATTCTAATATAAGATTGAATTTAAAAGAATTTTAAATTAATATTAATCATTTGTAAGCAGTTGGAAATGGGGATTAATATAAACCCTAAAAATGGAGAAATTTCAAAAAACATTAGTTTTTTATCAAAAAATTTAATCTCAAAAAAAAAACTTACCTTTGGGGATTTTGATATAAAAAAAGAGATTCTATGGGGAATTTTTGAGCTGGGATATAAATACCCATCTCCTATTCAAGAAGAATCGATCCCAAAAATTTTAATTGGAAGAGATATTATTGCAAGGTCCAAAAATGGAACTGGGAAAACAGCGTCTTACTTAATTCCGGTTATCCAAAAAACTAACATAGACTTGTTGAAAATACAATCATTGATCATAGTTCCTACTCGAGAACTGGCTTTACAAGTTTCCCAGGTAACTAAAAGTTTATCTAAATATATCAGAAATATAAAAATAACGGTAACCACAGGAGGAACTGGATTGAAAGAAGATATCATCCGAATGTATCAATCAATTCATATTTTAATTGGGACTCCAGGGAGAATTTTAGATATTTTAATGAACACAATATCTAAGTCTTTAGATTGTAAAATGCTCGTTCTGGATGAAGCTGATAAGCTACTTTCAAATGAATTTTTTAAAGTGGTTGAAGAAATAACAAAGGCATTTTTACATAAAAATAGACAGACGATTTTATTTTCTGCTACTTTTCCTTTAATTATCAAAGATTTAAAATATAACTTTATGAGGGAACCATTTGAAATCAACTTGATGAAAGAATTAAATATTTTAACTATTTCTCAATATTATGCATTCGTGTCAGAAACAAATAAAGTACAGTGTATAAATTCTCTTCTAAAATTATTTAGAATAAATCAATGTATATTATTTTGTAATTCCGTAAGTCGTGTCGAGCTTTTAGCAAAAAAAATTTTAAACTTGGGGTATTCGTGCTTTTTTATACATGCAAGAATGTCTCAGGATGATAGAAATAAAGTCTTTAACGATTTTAGACTAGGAAAATATAGGAATTTAGTCTCTAGTGATTTATTTACACGAGGAATAGATGTCCCTGCAATAAACTTGATTATTAATTTTGATTTCCCGAAAAGTGCAGAAACTTATTTACATAGAGTAGGACGTTCAGGTAGGTTTGGGAAATTTGGAGTAGCAATGAATCTAATTACAAATGAAGATAAACTCAATTTACTGAGAATTGAAAATGAACTGGGTTTAGAAATTAAACCTATCCCTAATCTCAATGAAATAAGAGTCGAGATTCTTAAAAATTAAATAATATATTATTATCATAAGACATTATCAAAAAACAATTTCATTTGGTAAAAATGTTATCAGAATTTTATATTACAAATCAACTTCTTCAATCAGAATTTAATTGTGAAAACATTTTTATAAAATTAAAAATTACACAAAAAACTCCTAAGATTGGTTGCATTCTTCATGGTTTAGATTCATATTGTATTTTAGAAAAAATAGATCTCCCACTATGGTGTTCAATAATATATGAAAAAATGGAATTGGGAAAGATTTTTGCCCCTAAATGGTTAAATTCAAAATGGTTAGGGGAAAAAGTATTCAGCGAAATAGACAAAGAATATTTACAAATTATTCCAAGAAACTATATAGAGATTTTATATACGATTCATAAAAATAAATTAAATTTTTTGAATATAAAATCAACTCTTCTGGTTTTAATAGAGGATATTTTTTCAACTCGAATTAATAAAATTACAATGGGTTTAATCTGTCTTCGAGTATCTGTTAGAGCCTTAAAATTAGAAAACATTGCAGAAGTTGAATTGATAAATTATAGGGAAATTCTTAAAATACAATTGGAAATTATTAATTTTACCAATTTTTCATTAAAAAATATTTAATTTTTTGATATGTCTTGGTCAACTAAGGATCAAAATGCTGTTTCCTAACAATTTCCTAAATAAAAAATCTATTTGTTTTAAAATTTTACTCGATAATAATAGAAATTTACATTTTTGAACTACATAATTGGAAGCATTATCGAAATGCTTTGGGATAAAAAAATCCCTAAAAAAAAAATTTATTTCGTTAAATGTATTAAAACTGGATGCCGACTTGTATCTACATAAAATTTTTTTCTCTTCATAATCAAAAAAAACATTTTCTATATTTTTCCACGATAGAAAATGTTTCGATATGGTCAAGTTTCCTTTTTTTAAGTTGTAATAATATTTCTGTTGATTATTTTCATTTTTGATATATATTAAATCGTTCATTATTTTATTTGTTAAGAAAGAACTTTTAGCTAATTTATCCTTAAAATTTTTAAGAATCCAATCTATGGTATTTTTTGGAGTTTTTTGATGAAAAATTTTTAACGGAGGTAAAAATTTATCTCCTAGAAATTTAGTATTGCGTTTGAAAATTCGAGTTGTATATAATTCGCTTTTATAGTCATTGGTTTTTAAAAAATTTAAAATTTTTTTTTTTTTAATTAAAATTTTTCCTGAAGTGAAACTAACTAAAAATCCATGATTTAAAAATTCAACATCGGAAATTCTTTTTTTATAACGCCCAATGTGAAAAAATCTAAAATCTGAAGTTCGTGTATACTTTATTGTCCTCCCTAAAGTTGAATACATAATTGAATTCTTGTTAGGTGAGGATAGATTTAATACGGGACTCGACTCTTTTTTTTTAAAAAGTATAGAATTATTCCGCATATCCCAAAATTTAATAGAATTTCCACCAATTGCAATTAGAACTCTTTGATCAGGAAGAAACATAAAAGATTCAACTGGAAAACCAAATTTATAATTAATGATTTTTTTTTTACATCGTAAATCAAAAATTCTAATTTTACCGTCGTATGATGAGCTCCCGATTATCCAATTGTGATTTGGAAAGTAGGAAACTTTTTTAATTACATCTCCTCCTGATTGAAATTCTTGTAGATGTTTTTGTTCACCTATATCCCATAGTTTAAGGACCCCTTCTTCTCCACCAGAAATCAAATTTAGTCCGTTATCAGAAAATGATGTTGAATATATTACCTTGCCCAAACATAAAAAGTTTCTTAAAGCTTTCATAGAAGATAGATAAAATAAGCTAATATCACCGTTTCTACTAGATGTTGCAAATATTTTACTGTCTTTTTTTCTAAAATTACCATTTAAGAAGGATTCTTTTTCAGTTTTAATTTTTTTAAGGATTTTAAAATTTTCTAATGAAGCAAACACTATATTAGACGGTGATAAAATCCCCATTATATATGGACTGTGCTTTGTTATACTTAAATTAAAATTAAATTCATTTATTTCACCATTCATAATTAAAAGATTTAATGTATCAACTAGTAATATCAAAATAAATTAATTCAATATAAATAATATTATATTAATACTTAATTAATAGAAGTGTTGAATTTACAAGGATTTGAAATTTTAATGTCTAAAATCAAAGCTTTTTTTAAAATTAAACTCTTTTTTTTTTTACCAACACTTTTTCCGATTTCTGCCTCAAATTTTCTATTTGATGTAATTAGCATATTTAAATCCTTAGGATTAAAAACTTGAACTTTCAGTAATCCATTAACACTAATATTTCTGGTTTTGTGACATGAGCCAAATCCAATATTTGGCATTATTGTTTTACCTTTAAATCTTCTTCTTACACAATTATCTATTCCTCTAGGTTTCCTCCAAGAAAGTTTAACCCTTTTATACCTATCACTGTGATGCCTTTTAAACTTGTTATTTCTTTTTTTAATTTTTAACATTTTATTTGTATTTAATTTAATTAGTTAATAAAATGCTAAATATAATAAATTAATAAAATGCTAAATATAATAAAAAAAATAAAATAAATTTTTGAAAAAATATACAAAGAAGAGTCTCTGTAGCTCAATGGATAGAGTGTCTGTCTCCTACATTTTTAATAGATAACAGAAGGTTGTGGGTTCGATTCCCACTTGAGATGAAATTTTTTAAAAAATTTTTCTTTTTTTTTATTAAATCTTATATTTAATAAAAAAAGTCTTTTTCCAATCATCATTGTACATAAATGTTTGATAAAATAGTTATTGACATATAATCTATAAATTCTTTTTATATATGCATTTATTTAAAAACAAGAAATTTTTTACATTATAAATTCAAGATAATTTTAATTAACATTAAAAAACTTTTTTAATAATTGGGATTAGTATTATATGAATACACAATCTACTAATATATTAGCCCAAATATAAATAATGTTGTTTAGTTTTTTTTATACAATAAACAATACATAGAATCAGTTTATCTCAAAATTTAATATAATAATTTAACTGATTATATTTTTTTTATAAAAAGAACTATCTTAGTGAAATAATGAGTAGTAAATGTAAAATGCAAATCTCAATAGAGAAAAAAATTTTAAACTAATTTTTTTAAAATTTAGTAATTAATAAATTAAAATTAAAATAATTTATATTTAAAAGACAGTCTGTATGTAATTTTATAATGCGGGAAATTATCCACATACAAGTTGGACAATGTGGGAATCAAATTGGAGCTAAATTTTGGGAAGTAATATCAGATGAACATGGTGTAGATACCTTGGGAGTTTATAATGGAACTTCAAGTAACCAGTTAGAAAGAATAAATGTTTATTACAACGAAGTTTCGGGAAATAGATATGTTCCACGGGCGATTCTAATAGATCTTGAACCAGGTACTATGGAATCTGTTAGAGCTGGAACATATGGGAGACTTTTTAGACCGGATAGTTTTGTATTTGGCCAATCAGGTGCCGGAAATAATTGGGCAAAGGGTCATTATACTGAGGGAGCAGAATTAATTGACTCTGTTATCGAAGTAGTTAGAAGAGAAGCTGAGCACTGTGACTGTTTACAAGGTTTTCAAATTGCTCATTCCCTAGGTGGAGGTACTGGTTCTGGAATGGGTACTTTACTTATTTCAAAAATAAGAGAAGAATATCCAGATAGAATGATGTGTACATATTCGGTAGTACCTTCTCCAAAAGTTTCAGATACTGTGGTGGAACCATATAATTGTACTTTATCTATTCATCAACTTGTAGAAAACGCGGATGAAGTTTTTTGTATTGACAACGAAGCTTTATATGATATTTGTTTCAGAACATTAAAACTTGTTACACCAAGTTATGGGGATTTAAATCATCTTGTATCTGCAGTAATGTCCGGAATTACATGTTCTCTTAGATTCCCAGGTCAATTAAATGCAGATTTAAGGAAACTTGCAGTAAATCTTGTACCATTTCCTAGGCTTCATTTTTTTATCGTGGGGTTTGCTCCGTTGGGCTCAAGAGGTTCTCATCAATATCGATCACTATCTGTTCCAGAATTAACTCAACAAATGTTTGATTCTAAAAATATGATGGCAGCATGCGATCCTAAACACGGAAGATATCTAACTGCTGCAGCATATTTTAGAGGGAGAATGTCTACCAAAGAAGTTGATGATCAGATGATTTCAATACAAAATAAACAATCAGAACATTTTGTAGAATGGGTGCCACATAATATCAAATCATCAGTATGTGATATTCCACCAAAAGGAATGAAAATGAGTGCTGCCTTCATTGGTAATTCTACTTCAATCCAAGATTTATTCAAAAGAGTCGGGGAACAATTTCAAGCTATGTTTCGTAGAAAAGCATTCTTACATTGGTATACAGGCGAAGGGATGGATGAGATGGAATTCACTGAAGCTGAAAGCAATATGCATGATCTTGTTTCTGAATATCAACAGTATCAAGAAGCTCGGAACGAAGGTACTGAATTCGAGGATGAAGATTTATATTAAAAAACAAAAATATTAGTTAATACTTTGTTTTTTTTTTATAGATTGAATTTAATATTTAAACTTAAGCATGTTTACTTTTAAAAAATGAAAAAGAAAGTAATAACTTTTTGATACTAAGAGAAAAAATGCCCTAAAATGAATTTAAATCTATTCATAAAATTTGTTTAAAAAAAACATTTGATATAATAATTATATATGATCTAATACAAATCAAAAATTGATAATCAATTCTAAATCAAATATATATCACTTCTATTTATTGATATTTAATTTATAAGATTCGTTTTTTTTTTACATAAAACTCGCTGAGATATATTTAATTGAAAAAATAATGAAATAATAATCGTATTTTAGAATTTTTTGTTAATGCAATATAGGTATCAAACAACCAACTTTTAAGGAAAAACATTTGAAAAGTTTTTCCTTTAAATTTTTTTTTTGAAATAGATGTTATTTGATTAAATATTAGAAGATTTCTTTTTTTGTTATATTTTAAAGAGATTTTTGAGAAAAGAGTTAATTTTTTCGTCAAAAAATAAAAAGATTTATGTGTGTCTTCAAAAAAAAATTTTAAAATTAACGAAAAAGGGAAAAATTTATTATGTTCATATGAAGAAAAAAGTGATTTTTTATTCACGATATCTCCTTTTTTTATAATGAACTCTCTATTTCTAGACTCGAATCTTTTTTGAATCCAAGTTTTTGCGAAATATAGAATCAAATAATCAACTAACAATAATCTAAATGTTACTCTTGAGCTCTCATAAAATAAAATAATTGAAATTTTATTTAAATTTAAGAAATTATAATTGGGCTTAAATCTTTGAATTAATAAAAAGTAGTCTACTTTTTTAAAAAGTATTGAATTAATTTTTTTTAAATTTAAAAATTTTCTAGCAAAATATTCTATTGCGAAATAAGATAAAAATTGTATTTTTAATTTAAAATTAATAAATGATTGAAACATTGTACAGCACAATCGGGTTTTTATGCATATTTTCATTTTTTTTTCAGATTTTTTTAATCTCAATAAATGATAGTTTTTAATATCATTACAATATGGTTTCTTTGTTAGTAAGTATTTTCTATATTCAATTCTACTTAAATTCAATTGATTTGAATAAGATCCTATAGAAGAAGGGTTTTTCTTGGGAATAATTTTTATTACCTTCATTATTTCTCTATAGATATCAAATCTTATAACTATTTCAGAAAATAATAAAATTGAAAGTAATATTTTGGTTTTGATTTTTTTAGAAATAAAAAAACGTACAAAGCTTTTTTCTAAATATTTATATTGTTTCCTTAAAATCAGAAAAGTATTATAGTTTATTGATAACGATTTTTCCGAACACGTATACAAAACCTGCTCAGAGTTAAAATTTTTCATTTAGCACCAACCTAAATATCTTTTGTCTAATGCTTTAATTATTTTATTAAAATACTAGAATTATAATATTTTATTACTTCAAATTATTCTTGATAAAAAATAATCATGTACCGCTGTCAATATTGTAATATTGTTTTAAGGAAAGGAACAGAAAAGATGTTTAAAGAGCATGAATCCGGGTATAGACATAAAATGAATAAACAGCTGATTTTTAAAAAAGAATATATACTATGGTTGGAAGTGATAAATGTACTTGAAATTTGACAAAGTTTGCAAAAAAATATCTTAATTCCAAGATTAAATTAACAATTTAAAATTAACTTAGTATAAATTTATGAATAATATTTTTGTTATATTTAAAAAAAAATATAATGGGTCAAAAAACTGAAATTTCCAACATATGTTTTTATTCATTTTCAAAAAAAAGAAAAATTTTAATCCAACAAATTAATAAAAGGAAGGGGGATAGTATATTTTTTAAAGAAAAAACAAAAAAAAACATAAGATGGGAATTTGATCGAAAACTATTCTCACTTAAAGTAACCCTTGAGAAGCCTTTTTTCATGATTGTCATTAGTTCAATTAATTATCTTTATCCAGAAGCAATTTTGTTTTTAAAGGATATAAAATTAAGAGGATTTTACGAGAAAAATATCATGTTTTCTCAAAACTTTAAACTTTTTACTGATAAATTTGAATTTTTAGATTTATTAATATATATTCATTTAGAAGCTTGGAATTTTGTCTCCTACAGATTCGGTTTGCATAAAATAAACTTAATAAAACCTGTTTTTATTTGTTTTTCTGAGCAAAAGAAAAACTTTCTCGTAGTAAGTATTTTAAACCTTTGTAATTATCAGAGTTTTTCTTTCCCAATTTCACTTACAATTTTAACGTTTCGGTTAAAGCCTGGGATTTTAAAAATAGTCACAAGTGGAGATCTGGGCCTACTATTTTTTTCTTTAAATTTTGGATTTTCTTATTTTTGTCCTATTTTTATTAAAAAAAAACAAACTGTTTCTAAAAAAGTCCAAAATAAAAAATTTGTAACTTCTTAAAGAGTGTTTTTTTTTTTCTTTCGATCTACAAGATAATATAATAATTTTTCTGTTTCAATGAATTTTTGATGTCTTTTTTTAAAGTCTTTAATCTTTATAATTAATTTCTTAGACATTTCAAAACTTGTCTGCTCTTTAAATACTATCAGTATCCCGTTTATATGTCTATTTGAAAAAGTTGATGAAGTACTTTTTGGTTTTATAAAATCTAGAATAGGAAATCCTATTAGAATTCCCTTATATCTATTTTCTTTGTGAAAAATTAGAAAAAAATGAGTTCCATAGAATTGAATTATTATTTTATTTTCAAAATATTCATTTACCGAATCTTTTTTACTTAAATTAGATAATTCTAAACAAAAAAGTATACCTGGATTTATTGTGGAATTGAATAAAAAATTAATAAGATCTGACATAGAAATTTTAATTATTTTTAAACTAAACTAAATTCTAAATAAAATATTTTTAATATTTTAATATTTTAAAGTTAGATTAAAGCTTGATATTAAAAAAAATTTAATATTATTTTTAGTCATCTATTTATAATTTAAGAAAAATCTATTAATTCTGGAGGAAGAATTGAGACCTTGGAAACAGTATCATATTGAGAAAGTTTTTGGACCTTAACACCCTTTCCAAATCTACTCTGAACAGCAATGGCTTTTGCTTTTTGTCGTAAAATCGTCCCTTCCTTCGAGCTTAAAAGTACTTCCTCGTCTTCTTTACAAAATCTTGATGAAATTAAATTATCTTTTTCATTTTGTCGGAGTTTTACAATAATAATCCCCTTCCCTCCTCTATTTTGAATTTTAAAATGTTTAATTACTACTCTTTTACCGTATCCTTTTGATGTAATCAATAGTATTTTAAAATCTTTCTCTGATTCCGAGTAAGGAATTATATCCATATCAGCAATTTTATCATTTACTCCCAATGATATTGACCGAACTCCTTTACTTGTTCTTCCTGTTGATCTCAATTGGTAGGTATTGGTCAAGAATCTTAAAGCTTTTCCATTTTGAGTAGAAATCATTACTGTATCAACAGAATAACATCTTCTCACCCATTTTAACTGATCTTTACTTTTTAATTTTAAAACTATTAAGCCTCTTGCTGAAACATTTTTAAATGCTTGTAGTGGAGTTTTTTTTATCATTCCTTCTTGGGTTAACAAAATCAAGAATTGTTTCGATGAGAAAGCTGGAATTGGAATTATGGAAGCAATTCCTCCCGCCTTTACAGTGGGTAATATTGTGGAGAGTGAGACTCCCCTAGAGTTTCTTCTTGATATTGGTATACGATAGGTCATAACTGAAAATGCAATTCCATTGTAAGATATAGCTAAAATAGTATCAAGGTTACTACATGAAAAAAAGTGTGAGATTTCATCGTTTTCTTGGATTACAACCCCTTTTTTTCCACGAGTGCCCCTTTTTTGCGCTTCGAAGGTTTCAATTATCATTCTTTTGATAAAATATCTGGTTACCATTACGATAGATTGGAAATTTTCTACCATTTCTGCTTCCTTAATCAATCCACTGTTTTCAGAAAAGATAATATTTGTTCTTCTTGGCATTCCGTACTTACTTTTAATCTCTTGGATTTCCTTTTTCATTATCTTCCCGATCCTTTCTCTATTCACAACACCCTCTTTTAAATCCAATATTGAGTTAGAAAGACTCGTGTACTCATTGTTTAATTTATCAGTTTCAAATCTAGTGAGCCTCCTAAGCTGAACATTAAGAATGGAATCACTTTGATCTTGTGTGAGTCCAGATTCCATTAAGGTGACTCTAGCTTCTTGATTATTTTTACTCCTTCGTATAACAACAAGGACAAAATCTATATCATTGAGTGTTAAAATCAAGCTTCGTATACTATAAATCCTATCGATAGAATTATTTAGGTAAAATTGTAATTTTCTTCTAATAGTTTGTTTTCTAAAATGTATAAAAAGTAACATTAATTCCTTTAACGATAATATCACCGGTTGCCGACCTACAAGTGCTAACATTAATCCTCCAAAAGTTATTTGGAGTGGTGTTTTTTTAAATAAATTATTTAAAATTACTTTTTTGTTAACATCTTTTTTTAATTCTATAACTATTCTAACTCCATCTCTGTCACTTTCATCTCTTAGATCTTGAATTCCTTCAAGAGTTTTATCATTGACCATTTCAGCAATTTTAGTTATTAATGCGACTTTGTTAACTTGATATGGTACTTCGGTGATGATTATAACATCTCTAGTCGTTTTTCCTTTAGTCCTAATAGTTTCGAAGTTAGAATTTCCTCTTAAAACTAATGAGCCTTGGCCACTTTCATATAAATTTTGGCAACCCTGAAGCCCAACAATTGTACCTCCAGTTGGGAAATCAGGTCCAGGAATTATTTTCATTAATTCTCGTTGGTTTGTTTGGGGGTTTTTGATAAGCTGGATGGTAATATTAGCAAGCTCAGACAAATTATGAGGGGGAATATTTGTCGCCATTCCCACGGCAATACCACTACTTCCGTTTAAAAGTAAAGTTGGTAGTACACTGGGAAGTACCGAAGGCTCTTTGCAACTACCATCAAAATTGTTTATAAAATCTGAAGATTGTTTTTCAATATCTTTTAGAATAAGATCTTGTGTTATGTTACTTATTTTACATTCAGTATATCTCATTGCAGCCGGGGGATCATGGTCGATTGAGCCGAAGTTACCATGTCCAAAGATCAAGACACTTCTCATTGAAAAAGTTTGTGCCATCCTGACCATGGCTTCGTAGACAGCACTGTCTCCATGGGGGTGATATTTTCCCAAAACTTCCCCCACCACTCTTGCACATTTTCTAAAGGGGGTATTTGGGTAAAGACCTAAGTCATACATAGCATACAAAATTCTGCGATGAACAGGCTTTAGCCCGTCTCTAACATCAGGCAAAGCTCTACCGTAAATTACAGACATAGCATATTCCATGTAGGACGTTGACATTTCTGTATGTAAATCAGTAGAAATAACCTTTCCTCGGTTAAAACTTTCCGAAATCATTTTCAATTCCTTATTTGAATTATATTTTTGAAAGATAATTATTCTACAGGGTTTTTTAAAACTAGAATTATCGTTAAGAATTTTTTTTTTTAAATTCCAACAATTTTGGAACGAAACTGAATCATAATAATATTTATGAACTAAATTTAACATTTACTTTTAATATTTGTTTCTACTCCAAAATACTCTATGTTTCAATAATGCTATCGATTTTTAATAATTGAATCGCAAATTCCACAGACATATTAAAAATACTTGTGGCTACTAATAAAGGAGATATTATATTTTCTTTTATCATATTACCTAAAATTCCTCTTCTAGTATTGATTCCTATTGTTTTTTTTCCATTCATGTGGTATTTTTTCATTCGCGAAATTATTTCAATGGGTTCCAATCCTGCATTTTCACATAGAGTATATGGGATTATTTCCAATGAATGAGCAAAAGCGTTGAAACAATAGGAATTGATTCCTGTCAAGGTTTTCCCGTATTGTTTAAGAGATAATGCAACTTCAATTTCCATAGCTCCCCCTCCTGTAATTAAAAACCTGCGTCTGATAATTGATCTCATTACACAAAGAGCATCATGTAAAGATCTCTCTGTTTCTTCCAATAAATGCTTATTTGAGCTCCTTATTAAAATAGTCGAGGATTTTATTCGTGGATTTCTAACTCCCTTAAAAATGAGAACCTTTTGAGCATTGTAATTTTTTTCTTCAATTTGATCTACTGATCCCAGTTTATCACTAGAAAAGGTTTCTATATCAATAATTGGTATACATCCTAATGAGTCTGCAATAAAAAGAAACTCATCTCTTTCAATATCTCTAACTAACATTATTTTCATTTGTGCAAAAATTTGAATTGCATAATCACACATAGATTCTTTTAAAATTGATTTTTGTGATAAAATCACGTTACAGCCAGTAGATTTAATTTTCCGACAAAAGCTGATAATCAATTGTTTTTCTTCTTTTAAAAGCTTATCCATATGAGCATAATTTTCAATTACTATTAGGTTATCGGTGTCGGTACTTGGAGAACTAATTGAAAATTGTATTAAGGCAACTTTTGCATTTATCATATTATTTGGACCACCATATGATTTAATTACTGGGTAATCAATTGCGATCCCATTTATTAGTTCAGTTTGTTCTATCGTTCCCCCTATTTTTTTAATTAATTTGATTCGTTTTAAATCTACATTAAAAGATTTTTTTTTGTCAATAATCGATAAAATGGATTTTACCACTATAGGAGCAAGAATATGACAATGTGATGAAATTACTTTAGATTCTAAAGCCGTGCAAGCTGCACTATAAAGAGTGTACGAACTCTTTAGATTTATTGGAATTGCAATTTTTAACAATATTTTTTTGGTTTCTTCCAAAAAAATACCTAAACATTTTGTCAATCGATTTCCAGGTATACCACGCCTTATTAAATTTATAGATGCTCCTAATAGAGAGCCACTTAAAATAATAACTGATGTTGTCCCATCTCCTACTTCTGAGTCTTGTGATTCAGATACATTTACAAGGAGTTTTGCCACAGGATGATCAAATTTTGCATTTTTCATTATGGTCGCGCCATCATTAGTGATAAGTATTTCATTATCCGAAAGTATAACTTTATCCATCCCATGAGGACCAAGACTTGTTCTTATTGCGTCAGAAACTCCTTTAGCGATCAAAAAATTAGAAAGTTGAATATTAGTATCTAAAAGCCCTTTCTGTAAGAGCAATTTTATTTTGGTGGGTAATGATAGGGAGTGTGTGTACATTTAATAATAATAATTTATGGGAATATCCGATAAAGAATAAAGTCCTAACTTATCAGATATAATACTAGTATTTGAACTGGAATCTAATATTCCTAAGTAGATTTTTAATTTTTCTTTCATTAAACTATTATTTTGGCAAGTGTAAAATAATAAGCCGAAACTATACAATTCGTTTTGGGTAGAGGGGAAAGTTTTATTCACAAATAATCTAGATACTGTATTGTTGAAAAAACTAAAATCAGAAAACATTCTAAAAATTTTTATCAAATTTAAAATAGTATTGGCTATTGATCTTTTAGATTTATTAGAATTGTTTTCAAAAAAGCAAATTAGTAATTTATGTAAAAACATTTCAGAATAATTTAAAAAAAAATATTTTTCTAAATTTGTGTTTGTTACAAGCTCTATTAATATATTTAAAGTATTTATGGAAACCTCACAGACTAATTCTTCTCTATGCCTGATTCCTTCGCAAAGGAATACCATTAAGTTCGTGAAAATCTTTTCCGAAATACTAGGGTCAGAATTTATTTTTAAAAGAGACTTAAATTGATCTATTAATAAGACGCTCAACAATTTAAAAATTTTATAATCAGAGGTCTTTGTATTATAAGTAAAAAATACTCTGTTCTCAATTGAAGAAATGAGTATTTCTTTAAAAAGTTTTCGCAAGCTATTTAAACTCTGAAAAAAATCGATTGTTTGAAGTAAATATGTTGAAAATGATAAAACTAACTGATCAATAAACATTATTAAACTCTGGTTTTTATAATTAATCAAAATAGGCGAAATAACATTACAACAGTATATATCAAATACAATCGAAGATTTTTTCTTGTGAAAAACTACAATTAATTCCAAAAGCATTTCAAAAAGGTCCTTTTTAATAACAAACAATGTTTTCCCTTGGTTAGAATCAAGAAAATTTAACTTTATTCTATTTAAATCCAATAATTTATCTGAAATTGCTCTTATTAAAAAATAAAAATCTTTCACTAAATATTCAAACTCTTCAAAATAGGATGTTTTTAGTATTTTTAGTATTTTGATATTTGCTTTTATCCAAAATGATAATCTTTGCCTATAAATTATTGAATTTTCTAAAAGATCTAATTCTAAGAGTCCAGATATAGTTCTTAATTCTTGATTTAATTCTAAACTGATTTTACTAATGAAATATTTTTTATCATTTTCAAAAAGAATATAATTGACAATATGAGCGATTGATAGCAAAACTTGCTTTTTATGACGTAATTGTAAAATATTTTTTATATTTGAGTAAGATTTAAATAACCATTTTAAAAAAACCTTCCTTTCAAAATAAAAATCTTTTGATATATATTCACCACAATTTCTCCCTATTATCAGAAATGTATCACATGCCATATCTTTAAAACCTGGTATATCCATAGGTTCTGCGACAAACTCAAATAATTTTTCAATCACTGTTTTACAAAATTTCCAATGATTTTTTAAAAAACTTGAATATTGTCCAACAACAAACATTATATTACTAGCTATGATAGCCTTGTTTTTTTTTTCTTTTTTTAATTCACACAGAGATAATAAATCTTTAAGTACTGCTACAAAAAAAAACTTTGAGCTTGCTATACTTGGATTAAAAATATCTGATATTGAACCTGTTGCCCAACATATGCTATTTAAAATTGATCTATTCCATAGACCAGGAATAGTTAATCGAGTTAATTTTTTTAATATAATCTTTTGCGTGGTTTCCTGATCAATATTTGCTAAAAATAAAATAATTTTTTTGGATTTTTTGTAAATTTCAGATGTTTCTGTATCATAAACTTTTTCATTTACGATTTGACCATTTTCATTTTCTCTTATCAATACTTCCTCTGGTTTTATCATCCTACATATCAATAAAATCCGCAAATCAAGAAACAGTTTTCGTATTATGTTTAATATAAATAAAGATTTGTAAAAAATTAGATTTTTGTCAATTATTTGTAACCACCAATTTAAACAATTTTTGTAAATTTCTACACAAGGTATACATGAAAATTTAACGATTATCTGATTAATTAAAGAAAATGACAAAACAATGAACTTGTTGGTTTCAATTAAATCTATGTTAGTTTTAAAAACAGATTTGAATAATTCTAGTGCACTTGAAATAAATTGTTTATTTTCTTGAGTAAAGATTTTATACTTTTCGCCAATATTAAGCGTAATGGGTAAAAGTTCTTGAAATTGGATCAAAAAATTCATAAAAATTTTTGTTGATAATTGATAGTTTTTCTTATTTCCTCTATCTGCCAACTCTATTAAACATTTAAGTGAATAATTCATAGTTATCTTTTGAGGGCAAAGTAGTATTAAAAAAATAAAAAGCCCTTCGTCAAAACAATATGAGATGGGGGAAATTTTAATAAAAAGTTCTAAACAACTCAAAGATGTTAATATTAAACTGACATTGTGTCTAATTAAAAAGTAAATTTTTTCTAAAATATATCGAGTTAAATCTTCTATATCCTTTAGCAGAGTAGAAAATTGAATTTCCTCTTGAATTGCAACTTTTAATTTAATATTTTCTTTTAAAAGCATACTTTCAAATATTAGCTTTAGTAAGCTAAAATTTGTCTCACAAACAAACTCAGAAAGTTTTGCCTCTTCGATTAGGTTTTTTAAAAATAAAACTATTTCTATTGTTTCTAACTTTAAAATTATTTTAATCAAACATTGGTTTAATTTTTTAGAACAAAAAGAAAACAAGTTAAATTGAAGGCTAAATAAATTCCTTTCATATACTGTACGAAAAATATAGCCTAATAAAAGATTTTGTTCATTAATTAACAGAGTTTTCCAGCTAAAATCTATCATTTGTTCTAGTAATTGGAATCCAAAACAAACTAAATCTTCGTCTTTTGATTGGATCAATATTGGGATGAAATTTATATAATTGTTTTTTTGGAATTCATTCAACACTTTTTGAGCTTGTTTTTTTTTTAATGTGGAAAAGTCTCCTCTCAAGATATTAAAACTAATTTTTAAGTCAACCAAAATTTGAAATTTGGTACTGTCTCCAATCAAATTCCCCATGGCAAAAAATTTTTGTTTATATAGATTTTAATGTTTATATAGATTTTAATGTTTATATAGATTTTAATGTTTATATAGATTTTAATGTTTATATAGATTTTAATGTTTTAATGTTTTAATGTTTTAATGTTTTAATGTTTTAATGTTTTAATGTTTTAATGTTTTAATGTTTTAATGTTTTTTAGACTATTTAATAATTTTTTTTTATACATTAAATTTAATTAAATAGAAAGTTTAATATATGGAATATTTTTTGCAATAAATCTTTAATAAATATTATATCATAAAAATATCAATCATAATTGAGATTTTTTTTAAACCTTAAAATTAGTAATAAATGGTAAAAAATAGAGAATTAAATTGGATTTATAAATATGAACAAATCCAACTATTTCGGGAAATTTTTGGACATTGTGTAATTCCTCAAAGATATTCAAATGATCCTACGCTTGGTTCATGGGTTTCAACTCAAAGATTTTTTTTAAAAAATTTAAGGTTAAACTTTGGAAGAAATGCTCTATTAAAAAAATTAGAGTTTTCGTTGTTATCTCCTAAAAACTTTTATTTTCTTTCTCTTTGGAATAAACATTATTTAGAACTTTGTTATTATAAAAAAGTTTACGGACATTGTAATGTTCCAGGGAAATTCAGTTGCAATAATTCTTTGGGATTTTGGGTCAAAAATCAACGACAATTGTTAAAAAAAAATAGTTTAGATATGAATAAGGTAGGATTACTTTATCAAATTGGTTTCGAATCGAAACGGAGGAGGAATGTTATAAGAATTCCATGGTTAGTTAGATATTGCGAGTTATTAAATTATTTAAAGACATATGGTACTATCAAAGTACCGCAAAGACGAGGATCATTGGGAAAATGGGTCCAACATCAGAGAGATTATTTTAAAGGAGGCCGTATTAAAGGTAAAAAAGCAAGTTTATTTTTGATAATAAAATTTTTCCTAAAAAGTTTTAATAAACAAAAAATGAGATCTAGCTTTTATAGAATTTTAAGAGGTTTACTTTTTAAAATCTTATTTTAATTGATTACTTATTTGATTATTATTTGAACAATTCAAACAACATATGAATGATTCTTAATTCGGTATTAATTTAAAAATGGTTACCGAAACGCTAATTACTGATGATATTTCAAACCAAAAAAATGCGTTTGAAAAACAATCAAGAGGAGAAAGGCGGACCTTAAAAGCATTAGAATTTTTCTCATTTAAACAAATTGATAAAATAACTAAAATCAAAATCGAAAAAAAAAAACAAGTTTGGATTATAAATAACCCTGAAATTTTCCAAAGTCAAAATTACGGCTCTTTGTTGGTATTCGGTGACGCCAAAGTAGGAGATGGTACAGGAAAGTAGATTTAAATATTAACCATTTAAAACTATTTATGTTTCCAAACAATCTATTGTTGATCGTTAACTTGTCAAAACTTAAATAACCCGTAGTCTTTCTTTTAGCTATATTTGAAATCAAATATTTTTAATTTAAAATTTAAAAAACAACAGTTTCTCTAAATTTGTTCTTTTAAAACTTAATTAATTAAATAGCAGAACACATTTTGTTTATTAAAAATAATATTTTTTTCTATATTTTTCTAAAACGCATTAAAATAATTTTTATGATAATATTTTTTTTAGATATTTTGCATATTTTATTATTTAAAAGATAAAAATTGTTGGTGCGAGATAAATTTGTTTTTCAAATACTATTTATTTACTTGCGCAGCGGAAATTTTCTAAACGACATCCTTCGGGGTGGATGGATAATTATTTGCTACTTGAAAACAAAATCTATTTATTTCAGAACCATTCTGAAAAATTTTTTAAATATTTTTTAGATGAATTTTATCTTAAATAAAATTTAATAATCTCTAAACTAATAAATTTGCACTTAAACTTTTTTTTTTAAACTTCTTTGAAAGTTGAAATCTTTTTTCAAACGAGTTAATTGTTTTGTCGAGAGGTTTAAGAGCTTGAAAACTACACATAAGTGTTTTGTCAACGTTCATTATTGCTCCAGCATTGTTAAATTCACCGCAATAGTTTGGAGCAGAGAAAATAGTAACAAGTTGTTTTTTTCCAAAAAATTGATACCCTTCTTGAACAACTTGATGAGCTCTACAAATTAAGTCAAATCCAAATTTTAAAAGAAATTTTTCTACCACATCTACTCCAAAAACATAAGAAATTCCCCTGTCATTTTCCAGCCACCCTAAAATTTTACTGTTGGGATCAGACCACAATAAATCACAAAGCATCCCGTCATCAGGAATCTCAGTAGGTCTTTTTATTTTTTGGATTTGATCTAATGAAATTAATTTAGGGGACAATCCTCCATGAATACAAAAGATTTTACCTTCAATTATTGCAGCTACGGGTAAATAGTTAAATGTTTCGTTGAAGAGTTTCCAAATTTTTTGATCATATTTTTTTTTACATTCATCGTAGAACCCATAGATTCTATTTATTTTAGAAGATTCGTGATTACCTCGCAAAATAAAAATATTTTCAGGATATTTTATTTTTAGAGCGAAAAGTAGAGAAATAGTTTCAATAGATTGTTTACCTCTATCCACGTAATCTCCAAGGAATAAATAGTTTGATGTGGGTGGATATCCACCAAACCCGAATAACCTGATAAGGTCATAAAACTGACCATGTATATCTCCACAGACCTTAATTGGTGATGAAAGATTTAATAAAGTATCTTGATTTCCCAGAATTTTTCTACAATTTATGCACAAAAATTTTATTTCTTCCTCCGTTAATATTTTATTTTTCGTTTTATTACCTTTAATTAACTTAAAAATTATTGAATCCACTGGAACAATTGTTTCGTTTACCATTTTACTTAATATATTTTGTTTAAAATTTAATATTTCGATAAATCTATTCTTCAGAATTTTTAAAAAAAAATAATTATTAAATAATTTATTCGATTATTTTTTAAATAATTAAAATACAAAATATTTTTAATTAATTGGTATAATAATGGGTAATATTAATTGTCTTGTATTTGAAAAGAATTTTTGTATATTACAAAAAAAAAATTCGGATTTTTTTTTTGATGAAAATTTTTTTCATGTTGAAGGAGATATCAATATTTACCGAGAATATAAATATTTGAGACTTATCAATTATAATAATGCTATTGGAATAGCTGAGATAGGTGAAGATTGTGAAAATTTAAACTTACTAACAAGTAATTTAATACCAATAAATTTTTCGTATAATCAACAGTTGTTAGAGAACTGTATAAAAAATATAAACTCCAGTTATGAGCTAAATACTTTTTTAACAACACCTTTTAATGATTTGAATACAACGAGAAGAAAACGCAGAAAATTCACGTCAGAAGAAGAAAGACGTGTTGCGAGAGTTTTAAAAAATCGAAGAACTGCAGAGGAGTCGAGACAGAGGCGGATTCAGCGAATGCAGACTTTGGAAAACTTTGTATCAATTTCAGAAGAACGCGAAAGAAAATTTAAGGAAGAAATCCATTTATTAGGTATTCAAAGTGCTTTTCGAATTGTTGAATTAATTTTAATTAGAAAACAACTGAATACAGAACATTAATGGAAATAGAAAATAAACCATGTAATCCTTCATTTGAGGTAGTTCATTCATAAAAAGTTAAAATAGATTTCAAAAATTCTCCCAAACTTTCTATAGAAGTCGAGTCCATAGATTCATAGTATAACATGGAAAAATCTTCAAGTAATTGAAGGATCGATTTATTTAATTTCCTAAATCCTCGATTTGAATTATAGTTTAAATCACGATTTAAATGTCCCATGGATGGAAAATTATATCGATCTAGGATTTTCAATGGTAAATTTTTTATTAAATCAATCTTTGTTAGAAAATTACGGTGACTACACTCAGTCGATAACATACAGCATAGACCTGTTAACGATCCTCCAATAAATTTAGATGTATCTCCCAAAAATTGGGAATCTAAAAAATACAAAACTGTCATAGAAATATTACAAACGCAGTTTAGATGAGATACTAGATCTCTTATCATAGTTTGATGACTAAATAATTCAATTTGTCCTGGTAAATCAAAAAAAAGTATATTCTCATTTGATAAATTAATTTGTTCCTCCAACCAATTCATATTGTCTATCAAATATTCAATACAAAAAATTAAACCCCCATTAGGTCCCAATGAAAATTCTCTAATCACATCTTCTAGTTTTATCAATTTTCTAATATCAATAATATCAAAATCTTTCCAATAATTATTAGAAGGGTCTAAATTTATGATTTTAAAACGTTCTTTATTAAAACATCTTATCTTAAAAATCTCTATACAACAAGTGGTTTTCCCGCTTCCAGCAGGTCCTAGAACCAAAAATCCATATTTCATTGTCTTTTAAAAACAAAGCAATTTTATTTGGAATCCTCATTTACATTATTTAAATAAATTTGATTAGATAAATCTTTCATTTTTATGGAATTATTTTTTTTTCTAAAGTATTGTTTGGATCAAAAATAAGGCCTTAACTATATTTTTCGAAACTCATTTTTTTTTCACTTATTAAAATGAGCAATTAATTTAAGATTTCCTTAAGCCTAAATTTAGCTAAAAAAAAAATCAGGTTAAAAATCTAATTAGTTTATACCAATTCGTGTTCTTTAAATAAAACACTTCTTTAAACGGTAAATCCATTAAAGATCTAAATACAACAGATAATCTTTTCGCACTAATTTTTTTTAGAAATTCGACAAAACACATAATTGTTAATCTACCTTTTTTTTTATTGGATAAAGGCTGTTTTTCTTTTTTGAGAAAAAATATTCTTTTAAGTTTTCCAAAATTTCTAAAAAAATTTAAAAGACTCGAAATTGTAGTAAAAGGAAATATGTCTTTAACAAATATTATCCCTTTTTTCCCTTCCACTAAATCAATTTTGGGAAAATTTTTATTTTTCAAAATAGTTTTAAATTTCATTTATATTTAAAATTTAAATTAATTAAATTATTAAAAATTAGAAAAAATAAGTATTTTCATTTAAATTTATCTATGAAATTTCTACTTTTTTAACTAATTTGGAAGTTTGTCTATCAATTCTAATTACGTTAAATCTTACTGTTTTTGATAATGGTCGACATTGACCAATTGTAACTATGTCACCTTCCTTCACCCTAAAACAAGGAGAACAGTGACATGCGATGTTCTTATGACGTTTTTCAAACCTCTTATATTTTTTAATCCAATGAAGATAGTCCCGCCTTATAATTAAAGTCCGATGCATTTTGGTAGAGATAATTGTGCCTCTTAGAACTCGCCCTCTTATTGAAATTTCCCCCTTGAAAGGACATTTATTATCACTGTAACCTCCTTTAATGGCCTCTTTAGGTGCTACAATTCCCATTCCTATATTTTTTACATATTTATCTTTTTT
>Ga0209491_10002615_pt1 | contig 31732 bp, 21 predicted proteins | sample BON02_FD_187213 | JGI IMG/M metagenome (GOLD analysis project Ga0209491, IMG submission 187213) | Freshwater microbial communities from Lake Bonney liftoff mats and glacier meltwater in Antarctica - BON-02 (SPAdes) (version 2) | ecosystem: Environmental > Aquatic > Freshwater > Ice > Glacier...
CTTCTACCGCTTGTTAGAGCAAGCGGTCGCCTTGAATCCTGTGCGAGGCAAGGAACTGGTCGGAGGCCGCTCCATGAAAAACAGAGAAACCACAACATCTGGTAGCTAGGGGCGTAAAGTGCATACCCAGATTCTCTTATATCGCGGTCAGAAATCTAGCTCACCTCAAACTTCTATTTTTACCTCCGTTACAAAGGGAAGTAAGGCTGTGCCGTGGCGGTTCGGCATTTCATCCGCGAATTCCGACGGGATTCAAATCCATCAGCCTAGGTTTAGCGGTCCGAGCCGGCCCCGCGAGGACTTTTCCGGAGCGCGTCGTTCACGCCGCTTCGACTCACACGCGCCATTACGCCCATAAATTCTCCAACGCCCTCGTTCCATCCGCACCTTGAAGCGACCTGAAGTTCGCGCTCCACGGGCGGAGCGCGCCGTTTACGGCGCTTCACCGTTCGTCCACCCAGCGCGTCTGAAATTTCAAAAGGTTTCTGAACTTCGCACGTTGAAGCGGCATAAATGCCGCGCGCCTAAGTGGAGCACTGCCAGGGCAGGTTTTCGTACTCGTCACGATGCCGGGCGCTGTTCCACGGCCAATCGCGGGCGGCCTTCGCCAGAAAGGCTTTCACGGGGTTCTGTTCCGTGTAACGGATGGCGCGCTTCAAGTGCGCTTCGTTGCGGACGAGCGTGTCGTAATAATCCGCTTGCCAGAATTTTCCCCGGCGCTGCAAAAGCGAGTTCGCCAGCCGCGATGATTTACCTTTCCAAACGTTGATCGATTTTACCAGCGGCACGTCCCAAACGTCCACGACCAGATGAACGTGGTTCGGCATAATGACCCAGGCTTGCATCCGGTAATCACGTCCGTCGCCTTCCAGCAAAATCTTTTCGACGGCTTTAGCTACATCGAGTTGCCGCAGCCAGCATTCGCCATGGCCGCGATCCAGCCGCGCTTCAAGTTTCTTGCGCTTCGCGGAACCATCGGCGTCTTTCAGAATCGCCTCAAGCTCCGCGCAACGCGCCACCGGGAACGAGTCGTGAAGTTGAAACCTAATGAACTGCGTGACGCCCGGAGCGTCAAAGTGCGGCAGATAACCGCGCTGATGCCAGCCGCGAAAGCCTGTCTTCAATTCCTCGGCGGAAGGCTTCCAACTCCATTCCCGCTTGGCGCGGATGAGTTTGAGCAAGCCGATATTCCTCGGCAGCGTGCGGCGAGTTGGTTTTGGAGATTCCATTGCGCAAGGAGCGCGGCGTTCACGCGGCTTCAACGTATGAGTGTAAGAAACCCATTGAAGAATTCGAGTACAGTTTAGGTTCGGACGTTGAAGCGGCGTGAACGCCGCCCTCTGCTTCACGCCTTGTCAAATTCTTCCTTGATCACGTCGGCCAGACCGGTGAGCAGGTGATCGCATTGGCCGCGATAAGATGAGCCGTGCATGACGGCGAGAGTTTCGGGTTTGAGCTTGGCCAGCGAACGCAGCACGCCGGCGTCCCAACCGTGCGGAAGGTGCGGCGAGGGATAGCACCGGTAGCGATACTTGCCGGTGCTCAGATTGTCCTCGGACGTCATGCCGAACGCGAAACGTATCTTCTTCATCCGGCACGCACTTCGGGCCGGGTTCACCGTTGAAGAGATTTTCAACCTCACCAAGGTCGACCGCTGGTTCCTGACGCAGCTGAAGGAGATCGTTGACTTCGAGGAAGGGCTGGCGGCTTGCCAGTGATGGTTGTCGGAAAACTTTACGTAAATCCGGGTAATTGGCGGTATTCCGTCGGGATGCCTTACACTCCCGTGCCGCCGGACTCAAACTCGGCCGAGATCTTAATGAATTTTATGAATGTAAATTGCTGTGGTCTAGGTCGATAACAAATAATTGGGTGGTCAGCATATCGTTGGCTGGTCGGTTGCTGGAAGTTGCACGTATGAAAAAATTTGTTGTTACCATCCTCACCGTCGTTTGTGTGGTCGGCGTCCAAACCGTCAACGCCAGTTTGATGTCTGTCAGCGGTCCGGCCAGTACCGGTACCGGGCCGTACACGGCTCCTGCGATCATTTCGGCACCGCAATACGTTCTGGAGGACAACGTAACCAACACGGGGATGCAGGGATTTAATGAGGCTCAGGGTGTGGTGACAACTGTCGCCCATGTGATTGACGGCGGCGGATCGATTGCGATCGGCACGAAGGTTGACAGTCACATGATTTTTCTAAACACGCCGGGCAACGGAATAACTCATCATGTGAACGTGGTCTGGACTTTTGACGGAATTATTCTTGGAGTTATGTCGGATAAACCGGGCAATTTTGAGGCTAATTCGACCTTTGAGTTGGGAGCGCCCGGATCCAACTACACCATCGGTCCGGTAGATCAGGTGGCTCCCTATTCTGCTCGCGGATTGGAACTTACCGGTAATAACGCCGACAGCTACGTGATCTCAGGGAATCAAATCACCGTAAACATGCATGTGAGCGAGCCCGGTGACTGGATCCGGGTCGTGACTGCGAGCAATGTTCCGGACGGTGGTGTGACCGCCGGACTGATGGGCCTCGGTCTTCTGGCTCTTGGATACGGTGCCCGGAAAAAGAAGTAGTCTTGAGATAGTATTTTTCCTCAACCGCTGCCCGTAACAGGCAGCGGTTTTTTTGTTTCAAGAACTAATCGGCCTGCGATGAAACGGCTATTTGCCCGGAACGACTGCTTTGCCTCTGCTCAGCTGACGTTTGAAAGCTCGGTCCTGCATCGGTTCGCCGCGAGCGTGTCGAGCTGCTGCAGCTGCAGATCCCAGACTTTGTTCAAGATTCGCGCAACGGATTTCCGCTGGTCACTGGTCCGGGCTTCTTCGGCCACAATTCGTGCGGCCAGTTGGCTGTGTTTGACATCCGCCACGGTATGGACGGCGAAGAAGTGGACGTCGGTTTCGGTCAAGCGGAGGTGCTTTTGAAACGAATTCGAAATCATCTTGAAGAAAGTCGGCAGGGGACGTTCGATGCCCAGCCCGACCAGGGAGAGGCCTTCAAGGAAGGTTCCTTCGCGAACGGTTTTCCACGAATAATCAACGAGCTTTTTGCCGGCTTCGGTTGTGGAATGGTGTGGAATCTCGTCGTCAACCACGCCCAATGAATTGAGGAAGTTGCGAAACAGCAGGGGGTGCGACTCCGATTCCTTTCCGCTGCCGGTTTCTTCGTAGATCGTCTCGGCAAGAAAGGTCAGCGCACGTTCCGACTCGCAGTGGGCGGCCACCTGGATGTAGAGCCGCGAAAAAATTTCGACTAACGGATAGATTTCCAACGCCCAGTGGCGAACATCCTTCTTGCTTAACTTTCCACGAAAACAATCCCTCCAAAACGGATGCGTCCTTCGAAACAACGGGTGCTGTTTCTGGATCTGTTTCAGTTCCAGGCGGAACGCGCGGGAGGTGTCGTTCGTGTCGGTCATGTCAGGTCCCGTTCTTAGAAAAAATCAGTGAAGCATGGTAGCCCCAAAATCCAAGTGAGTTCGACATCACATGGCGAAGCGGGGCGGCGAGGGGGCCGCCACGATGCAGATGAACCGGGCAATCCGGGTCCTGCTCAGCGCAATTGACGGTTGGAGGAATCTGTTGTCGTTGAAGTGCCTCGACGCAGATCACCGCCTCAAGAGCCGGAGTGGCGCCCAGACAATGACCGGTCACGGGCTTTGTCGACACGCACGGAAGGTGGTGGACGCTGTCTCCAAAGATCGTGAAGAGCGCCTGTGATTCCGCGTGCTCATTCAGGCGCGTCCCGGTTCCGTGCGTGTTGACGTGATCTATCTCGGACGGCGTCAGGCCCGCCATGTCGAGCGCACCGTTCGCGACGGTGACCATGCCGTTCCCTCGCTCGCTGACTCCGGCGCGGCCAGCCGGATCCAGACAGGTGTGCCAGCCCGACAATTCCGCCAGTGGAGTGGCGCCGCGTTTGTCGGCGGAACGGGACGTTTCAAGCATCAGGAAAGCTGCCCCTTCGCCGAGGACCAGACCGTTGCGGGTGACGTCGAACGGTCGGCAGCTTTGACGAGGATCATCGTGGAATCCCAAAACCCCGGCGGCCTGCATTTGAGCGACCGTCGCCCGGTGCAGTGGCGCATCTGTTCCCCCCACCAGCATGATGTCCGCTTTGCCGAGAAGAAGTTGTTCGGCTGCGTGCGCAATGGCGTAGGCCGCCGACGCGCAGGTGGCGGACATAGTGCCGCTGGGTCCGTGATTCTTCAATTCCAGGGCCAACGCACCGCTCAGCGAGGCGAAGGTGCAGTCAGCCGTGATCGTCGGTGGATACCGGGGCGTATCGACCCGGCGGAACGCTTCATCCAGCCGGGTGATCGGCCCTCGGGACGATCCCACCATCAACCCCGCCGATTGGAGTTCGGGTGCATTCCACAATCCGGCCTGTTGCACGGCCTGAACGGCCGCTTTCCAGCCGATTTGCACAGAGCGGTCCCTCCGTCGCATTCGCTGCAGCACCGGATCGGCGAGGTCCCAGCCAGCGATTGAGCAGACCGGCAACCGCTGTGTTTCTCCGGCGATGTCAAACTCCATCCAGTCGGCTGTTCCCCGGCCTGCCATCAGTGCGTTCCAGAGCGCGTCATTCGAACATCCGCCGGCAGAAACCACCCCGGTGCCGGTGACGACAATTGGGTTGTCGGCGAGGAGTTGATGTAACAATCTGGATGACATCAGGAAGTCACGGTGGTTGATGATGGAACGAACTGGTCCAGCATTTCAGTGTTCCATTGATCGGGGTGCTGCATAAAAATCGGGAGCAACTTGGACACGATATCCTGCGCGGCGATCTGGTCATCCTGTTCCAGTGCGTCGGTCGGAACGGCTGGTGCCATTTCGAACGTGAACCGCCAGGGACCGGTGTTGTAGAGGACGCACGGAAACAATCGCGCCCCGTATTTTTTTGCGAGTCGGATTGCGCCGGTGGCCACCCTGTATCCGCTACCGTCGGGGAGGGGAATCGTCACTTCGCGGTTGTGCCGTGCGTCAAACGCCATTGTGAGCGGATTGCCTTTCTTGAACTCCCGCACGACATCGGAAAGTTGATCCAGATGAAACGCGGGTGGAATCCCGGCGGCCGAGGCCCATTCGTTCTTCCTCTGGTCGAGGGGTGACGGACTGAAGATGTCGCGACCGGTGATCATTACGGCTCGAATTCCTTTCGCGCACAACCAACGCCTCATCAGGCTGTAAGGGCCGAAATGGGGGAATGTAAAAATGACCGGGGTTCCGGCAGCCAGCGCTTCAAGCACAGGTTCGAAGCCCACGTATCGACATCGGGCCCGCCACTTGGGTGAATTCATTCGATCCGGAATGAACTCGAACATCCGGTTGAGATACATCGACAGCCGGAGCAGTCGTGCGCGGGGTGGCCGTGAATCCATTATTGGTGGCAGCTGAAGCGGGTTCGGACGTTTGTAAAGCTGGTGGATGACGGCGCGGACGAACGCAATCGGATAGAGCACCGTCAGGAGCACGGAAACCGGGAGCAGTGACTCCAATCCGCGCAGGAGTGGAGCCGACAGGTTTGACCGTAGTTCAGCCACGTTTCAGATGTTCACCGCCCGCCAAAACACGTCAGTATCTCCGCGATCATGTTTTAGGAGAACCGCTGATGTTGGCCATGTTCGTCGCGTGTTCAACCGGCGACAAGGATGCCAGGCCGGACGAAGGCAGGATCTTGGTCGGAGCGTCCCGAGGGTGACAAGTTCAGATTTCGATTTCCGGTCCTTTGTTCAGTTTTTTCTTCCGGCCGATTGTCACTCCTGCGCAACCTCTGCGGCGTGCATCTCGCCCAGCTTAGACTTCGTGACTTCCGCAATTACCCGCGGTTGGATGCGGAGTTCTCGCCCGGGTTCCAGTTGCTGCTCGGCGACAACGCACAGGGCAAAACCAATTTGCTGGAAGCCCTTTATGTCATGGCGACGCTGCGTTCCTTCCGCGGTGTCGGAGGATCGCAGATGATTCGTCACGGAGAGAAGGGTTACTTCATCGGGGGCTCGGTCGTCGGGCAGGGCAAAAGCGACGTCAAAATCTACTGGTCGCAGAAGGAACGAAAAATCTCACTCAACGGCGAACCAGTCCGGCAACTGACAAGTTATCTCGGGACGATGCGGGCCGTGGTTTTCTGCACCGAAGATCTTCAATTGCTCAAGGGCACCGCGCGGGTCCGGCGACGGTTCATGGATCTGTTGCTCGCGCAGACTCATCCGGGTTACCTGCCGTTGCTTCAGCGTTACATGAAGATTGCCCGATCCAGGAACGCGATCCTGAAACAACGTAACCTTGACGAAAATCTTCTGGAAAGTTTCACCCACGAATTGATTTCAACGGGGAACGAATTAATGAAACTTCGGCGTGAGCTGGTGCCGCGGGTGTCCCCCTTGGCCCGGCTCGCTTACCGGCGCATTTCCAGTGATGCTGAAGAACTTCGAATCGAATACGCGCCGTCGGTCAGGGAGGATTTTGCGACCGAATTGACCAAATCCCGTGCGCGTGAACGGAACTACCGGTCCACCATCGTGGGCCCTCATCGCGACGACCTGACGCTGATGCTTAACAAACAATCGGCTGCCCACTACGGTTCTGAGGGGCAGAAGCGCAGTCTGGTGGTTGCGCTCAAGATGGCTCAGGCGGAGTACCTGACCGGCATACTTGGGGTGCCGCCGATTTTGTTGATCGACGACGTGATGGGGGAACTCGATCTGAAACGCCGGAGCGGGATGCTTCCGTTGCTGGAGCGCACGCACCACACGCGGGGGCAGGTGTTTATGACTTGCACGGAACGGAACTGGCCGCGCGAACTTGAGCGCAAAGTGACCACCTGGCAGGTCGATGGCGGTAACCTGATCAGTTTGCCTTCATCAGCAGTTTAGCCGGGAAATTCCTGCAAAACGCCGCTTTACATTCGTTCGTCTGCACGCAATGTTCGCGCCCTGTTATGGACAAATTCTGGAGTATATTTACGATGCCAATCGGCTTGATGGTGTGTTTTGGACCGGCGTTGCTCTACTGGCTGAAAGTTGAGCTGACCACCGGCAAGGATAAAGACAAAGGGCAGTAGGCGCCGCAATTCCTCCCAAAATTCGCGCGTCGTATTCGTTTCAATCGGATGGATTCAAAAGAGCAGTATGACTTCTGGTACGCCCTGAATCATTCCGAATTGTTGATCCAGCCGGAGCAACAATTGGAAAGTTTCGGGACGACCGTGGTCCATTATTTCCTAGTGACCGAGTTGATGGACGCCGTCGACCAAGTGCGGGTCCGTGAGGGAAAAGTTCACGCGTACCGCCCGCAGATTGTTGCTCCCAGCAGCGTGGCGGAATCGCTGCTCGAAGGCTTCGAGGAATCGCAGGCCGAGTCCTACATGTCGTGGCTGCGCGAGAATGAACACCAGCTGATGATCCTCAAGTACGGATTCAAGATCCGCAAGGAAGCCATCCGCACTGAAGTCGTCAACGACAAGACCGACCTGGTGATCGACAAGTTGAAAACTGAGATCAACGAACGAGGGCGCGGCATGCAGGCCCTGATCAAGGGGGTCGAAGATCCGTGGGAAGTTTGCCTGCTCAAACTCATGGTCGGCATGGTGCAGAAATCCATCGGCCTGAATGCGAACGATCTTGGGCGCGATCCCAACGGACATCATCGCGAAATCAAAATGGCGTTCGAACTCGCCGCCAACGACCCGTCGAAGATTCAGGCTCTGGCTGATCTGCTGCGTCGCCGTAATCTTTTTCAGGAATACGAGGACCGCTTTTTCTCGCTCGTCCGTCCGCGCTGACTTCTGGCGCCAACCTTTCGTTTCCTCCGCTTACCGTGGATCTCAAAAAACATATCTCCCGTCGTCGCACGTTTGCCATCATCTCACATCCGGATGCGGGCAAGACGACGTTGACGGAAAAGCTCCTGCTCTATGGCGGCGCCGTGCAGCTTGCAGGCTCGGTGACGGCGCGCAAGAACCAGCGTGCCTCCACCTCCGACTGGATGGAACTCGAACGCAAACGCGGCATCTCCATCAGCTCAACCGTCCTGCAGTTCGAGTATCGGGGGCATCTCATCAACCTGCTCGACACGCCAGGCCACAAAGATTTTTCCGAAGACACCTACCGTGTGCTCACGGCCGTGGACGCCGTAATCATGGTCATTGATGCCGCGAAAGGCATTGAAACGCAGACCCGCAAATTGTTCGAAGTCTGCCGCCAGCGGGGCGTTCCTATTTTCACGTTCATGAACAAGTGCGATCGCCCGACGCGTGATCCGCTTGAACTGCTGGATGAACTGGAGAAAGTTCTCGGCATCGGCGCGTTCGCGGTCAATTGGCCGATCGGCAGCGGCATCGATTTCAAGGGCGTCTATGACCGGCTGGCGAAACAAGTGCATTTGTTCGAGCGTACCGTGGGCGGAAAATATCAGTCTCCCGTTTCGATCGGCAATTTCTCAGACCCGTTCATCAAGGATCGTCTGGACGAACCGACGTTCAACCAGGTTTCTGAAGAACTCGGGATGCTCGATTCGGCCGGTGAATCGTTCGATCACAAGGAAGTGCTCGCCGGGAGGATCACTCCCGTATTTTTTGGCAGCGGCGTGAACAACTTCGGGGTTCAACTGCTGCTCGACGGGTTCCTGAAATACTCTCCGGAACCCGCCGCGCACGAAGTCGAGGGCAAGATCATTGAGCCGGATCACGACCAGTTCTCCGGATTCATCTTCAAGATCCAGGCGAACATGGACCCGCGTCACCGCGACCGGATTGCGTTCATCCGCATCTGTTCTGGCAAGTTTGAGCGCGACATGACGGTGACGCACCAACGCTCGGGAAAGACCGTGCGGCTCAGCAGTTCACACAAACTGTTCGGCAATGATCGCGAAACCGTGGACGAAGGATACGCCGGCGACATCATCGGGCTGGTCGGCCACGGCGAATTTGGCATTGGCGACACGTTGACCACCGACAAATCGATCGTCTACAAAGAGATTCCACGGTTCACGCCGGAGAGTTTCAGTTACCTTCACAACCCTAACACGGCGAAGTACAAACAGTTCCGGACCGGCCTCGACCAGCTGCTTCAGGAAGGCGTCATCCAGTCGTTTGAGATTCCCGATTCGCTGGCCAAAGTGCCGTTGCTTGCTGCCGTCGGTCCGCTCCAATTTGAAGTGGTGCAGTACCGGCTCGAATCCGAATACGGCGCGCTGTCCCGGCTTGAGCCGACATCGTGGACGTTCATTCGGTGGCTGCCGCTTGGTTTTGACAGGGAGAACCTGGGGTCGCTGAAACTGCCGTCCAGTGCGCGTGTCGTTTTTGATATCGGCGGTCTCCCGGCGATCCTGTTTAGCGACGAATGGTCGGCGAATTATTTTTCTGAAACCAACAGCGGCATCAAACTGCACGCCCTTCCACCCACGCAGGACGCGTAGTTCATTATGGCCGACGAGACAACCCCCACACTTTTGACTGCGACCAATCTGGTCGTGAAATTCAACGACCGTTCGATTCTGGACCAGGCGTCGCTCGCGCTGCATGAAGGCGAGCGCGTCGGACTGGTCGGCCGGAACGGTTCCGGCAAGTCGACCTTTCTGAAAATTCTCGCCGGACTGAACGTTCCCGACTCGGGCAGCGTTTCGCAGCGGCGTGATCTGATCGTCGGTTATCTTTCGCAGGATTTCACACTCGATCCCGCGCTCAACGTCGAGGAGAACATCCGCTCCGGCGCGAAGCATGTCCTGGATTTGATCGAGGAATTCGAAGCGCTTCCCGCAATGTCTAAACGACATGAGGCAGTGGAGCAGAAGATCAATCACTACGATGCTTGGGGGCTTGAGCACCGGGTGGCGACGGCAATGTCGAAATTGAACTGCCCGGAGAGCACCCGCGACATCGCCAGTCTGTCCGGCGGAGAACAACGCCGGGTCGCACTTTGTCGCGCGCTCGTTTCGCAGCCCGACTTGTTGATCCTTGATGAGCCGACCAACCATCTGGACGCCGAATCGATCGAGTGGCTTTGCCAGTTTCTCAAGGGCTATCCCGACACGCTGCTGATGGTGACGCATGACCGTTACTTTCTCGACCAGATCACCACCTCGATCGTCGAGTTGTCGAACGGAATTTTTTATTCCTACAAGGGCAACTACACCGATTACATGATCGGCAAGGCTGAGCGCGAAGCCTCCCAGGAAATCACCGAGCACAAACGGCAGATGTTCCTGAAGCGCGAACTTGAATGGGTGCGACGCGGACCGAAGGCGCGCACCACAAAGTCGAAGAGCCGGCTGGACCGTTATTTCGACGTGGCCGACCAGAAGGCCGTGGAAAAGGATGGCGACATGGATCTGGTAATTCCGCCACCGCCGCAGCTGGGCAACCGCGTTGTCGAACTGACCAATGTCGGAATTGAACTCGGCGGACGACAGCTGTTCAGCGAGTTGAACCTGAAGTTTGAAGGCGGCCAACGACTCGGCATCACCGGAAGAAATGGGCTGGGCAAGACGACCCTGCTCAAGATTATTCTCGGCCAGCTCGAGCCCACGACTGGCGAGGTGAAGACCGGCCAGCTCACGCAGTTTAATTACGTTGACCAGTCCCGGCTCCAGCTCAACGAGGAAAAGACCGTGCTCGACGAAGTGAGCGACGGTTCTGAGTTCATCATGTTTGGCAAGGAGCGACTGGCTCTGCGCGGTTATCTGAAGCGGTTTCTGTTCACCGACGACCGGATCACCACACAGGTGAAATACCTGAGCGGCGGTGAACGCAGCCGGTTGCTGCTCGCGCGCATCCTGAAAAACGGCGGGAACTTTCTGATTCTCGACGAGCCGACCAATGACCTCGATCTGCCGACGCTGCGAATTCTAGAAGAGGCATTGCTCCAGTTCCCTGGTGTCGTTTTGGTGGTGAGTCACGACCGCTACTTTCTCAACCGCGTCTGCACTGGAATTCTCGCGTTCGAAGGTGAAGGGCGCCTTGTTCACAGCGTCGGTGACTACGACTATTATCTGGAGAAAGACAAACGCGCGGCCGCCGAAGCCGAACAATGGAAAGCGGAGGCGAACGCATCCGGTGCGAAGTCGGGATCAAACCAGCCTGCGGTGAAGGTGCGCAAACTGACGTTCACTGAGAAGCATGAGCTTGAACGCATCGAAGCAACGATTCATGAAGCCGAGGCCGAAGTGGTCCGCATCGAAGGCATTTTTGCCGACCCTGACTTTCACCGGAAACACGGAAACCAGGCCACCAAACTAACCGCGCAACTCGCCGCAGCGAAAGCCACCGTCGCTAAGCTCTACGCGCGGTGGGAAGCCTTGGAGAAGATTCAGTCCGCCGCGCTCGTACCATAGTTCAACCCTCGCGTCAGTCCGACGATCAATTTGGGGCGGGCGATTGATTTTGTGTCAAGGTCGCATGTGTGTGACTCCAAAGTCCCCGACTTCGTGGTTGTCTTTTCTCCGATCAATCTCGCCCGTTCAACGTCGGTCGCTCACCCCGCTGCCGTCCGACTTGTGGTGTCGTCGGACCAACTGCAAACATTGTGGAGTGAGAGAGAGCCCGATGTACAACAGGGAAACGTGCGTGTGTGATGGTCGAACTCGCAATCGCCTGCCAGATTACACGGTTAAATAATTGACAAACGAGGGTCGGTTTGTTTGTTTCGCGTACCAAAACTGCTCGTTAAGCCCGCTGTATAGTTCCCGTGGTCAGTGTGTTCTCCTCCTCATTCCCCCAAACAATGGCCATAAGACGTATTACTAATCGCTGCCAGCTCGTTGTCCTCCTCGCGCTCGGATGCGTTCTCCATCTGAACTGTCAGGCGCAGTGGCTGACTCAGTCATTTGAATTGAAGGCGGGTTGGAATGCTGTTTTTCTTAACGTCGACGCGTCGTACGACACGCTTGACTCGTTGGTGGGCAACGATATTTCCAACCCCATCCTGCAGGTGTGGCGGTGGAACCCTTCGTCCACCGTGCAGTTCAGCGACAGTCCATCGGAACCCACTGATCAGGGCAGCGAGTGGTCCAGCTGGGTGCGAGCAAAAGCGAATGCGGGTTTCCAACGCCTCGTCGGCGACTCGGCCTATCTTGTGAACGTGGGGACCAACGTGACGAGTTACACCTGGCAGATCAAAGGGCGGCCTGCTGTGCCGCGGCATGAATGGAGTGTCACAGGATTGAACTTCGTGGGGTTCTCCACCAGCCCGACATCACCTCCAAGCTTCGAATCATTTCTGGCGAAAGCTCCCGCGTTGCCCCCCTTGACGACCGAGATTTTTCGGTATGTGGGAGGAGAGATGGGACCGAATAATCCAGTTGAAGTTCTGGCTCGGCGTGCCACACCGGTGCGGCGCGGAGAGGCGTTCTGGATGCGCAACGGCACGGTGTTTAATCGATACTTTGGTCCGTTCGAAGTGGTTTTGACAAGCAGCCTTGGTGTGGACTTTGGGGACAACAAGGGTACTCAAAATTTTCGGCTGCGAAACCTCTCGCCTGATCCCCTGACCATCAGCCTGCAACTGATCAATTCGGAAACCGCGCCGAACGGCCAGACTCCGATCGCCGGCATCCCGCCAATTCTCGTTCGCGGTGGCCTTAACCTGACCAATCTCACCTACGGCTATACCAATCTACCAGTGTCGAGCACGCACACTTGGACGCTCAATGGGCGGGAACAGGAGGGGTCGGAAGTTGAAGTGGTTCTGGGTCTGGACAGGGCAGTGATTTCGGGAAATGTCGGAGATCTTCTGGCCGGCGTGCTGCGGTTCACCGATTCACTGGGGCATTCCCGGATGGACGTGCCGCTTTCAGCCAACGTCTCTTCCACAGCCGGGCTCTGGGTCGGGGGGGCGGCGGTTACTCAGGTTGGGCAATATCTGAAATCATACGACCGAACCGGTGACGATTTGGTGGTCTTGGATAGCGGGCAGTATGTCGTGACCGGCATCGACACCAATCTCACTGGCGTTCCGACTCCGTTTCCTCTGCGCCTGATTGTTCACAGTCCGTCCTCCGGCGCTGCGGTCTTGCTCCAGCGTGTCTATTTCGGTCTGGATGATTCGATCAATGCCGTTGTGACCACACGGGAGTCGCTCCTGAACCGGGACTTTATCAGTGAGGCCCGTCGTATCAGCGCGGCGCAGCTCCCGTGGTCCGAATCGAATGACGGATGGCAGTTCAGCGATCTGCTCGGGCAGGGCGCGACGTTGACCGCCAGTGTGACCAACAAGTTCGACGACCACGCCTCAAGCCCGTTTCTGCACACTTACCATCCCGATCACGACAATATGGACGCACGGTTTTCCAATGAACAGCCGCAGGGTGCGGAGTCTTATACCGTCATTCGTGACATCACCCTCAACGTGATGCCTCCAGGAAATGATTTTAACAGCCGCACGAGTGGCGACCAGACGCTGACCGGCAACTATTTGGAGACGATCAGGATGCTGGGCCTGGCGCGAGCCGGCGGCACGCATGACACGCGGCAATTCGAGGTGCGCGGTGTGTTCACGCTAAATCACGTCTCGGATATTCCCACGCTCACGACGCCATGAAATTTACATTCGCACAGTCTCAAATTACGGGTCAACAAAACCACGATCGTATTCAAATGAAAACAAACCCTGCGCTGGCGGTGCTGCTTCGTGCTGCCGTTACCCTTCATCTTCTGGTCCTGGCTTTCGCGCTGGGGAACTCGCGTGCCATCGCGCAAGCCACTCCTAATCCGCCGGACCGTATGGCCTATCAGGGATACCTCACGGATGCGAATGGCGACCCGCTCGGCGAAACGGCACCACAGAACTACGACGTTATTTTTCGCATTCATGATGACCAGAGTGCGGGACAGGTGTTGTGGGGCGAACAGCAAACCGTGACCGTCGACAAGGGCTACTTCAGCGTGCTCATGGGAGAAGGTGCTGACTCGGGTGACCTGCGCCCCCTCCTATCGGATGTGTTCACCGGACCGGAAGCGTCAGATCGATATGTCGGCATGACAGTAAAAGGCATCGGCAATCAAGGATCCGATGTGAACATACAGCCAAGACTGCGTTTGCTCAGTTCGCCATACACCTATCTAGCGAAGAATTCCACCGCCCTCGTCAGCCCCAACGGATCGAACATTGTAAGTACCGCGAACGGTGAGTTGACGATCAACGGAAGCGTGAGCGCGAATTCCATCATCGGTAGTAGCGTGAGTGCTACCACGCTCACTGGCAATGGCTCGGGGCTGACCGGATTGACCGCGAGTCAGATCCCGCCGTTGGATGGATCCAAGATCACAGGGAACCTGGCCGGATCAAAGATCAACGGAGTTGTGCCTGATTCGGTTTTGAGTGGAAACGTGGCCTTACGCGGTTCTGCCAACACCTTTAGTGGAAATCAACGGATTATAGGGACTCTTCGAACTGGGTCGGAGACGGGTACCTCGCAAGCTCCAAATCTATCTGGTTTGGTTATACGTCGAGTTTTAAGCACCTCCAGCACGGCTGGACAGGTTGTTGCTCGGGATAACAAGTTCGTGTTGGAACGCGATGGTTCACCAGGTGGATTGCGTCTTCGCTATGTCGGACCGGCTCCTATTGGTGGGGCAATAATTCATTACACAGGAGCAAATGGCAGTGGCGCAGCTGTCGGTGGGTTTGTTGCGTTGTACAGCACCAATACCGGCACGACTCAGATTTACACTTCTGCTCAAAACGTCACTTTCTGCAAAATCACGTTTGGTGATCCGTGGTATTCGTCACATATGACGGAGGTGACGTTAATGCGTTTTGCTGCAGGCGGTAATGATTCTTCCATTTGGATAGGAACCGTCGTCTCGTCATACGATCAGTAGAGCCCATTGATGTGTAGTGTCAGTAGATACCTGAAAACCCGTCGGTCACACGAATTCAAATCGACTCCGATGGACGTCAAATTGGTGATCAACACTGAAAGATCTTAATTATATGAATAGGCTTTTCCGCCCCTTCTTGGTTGCCACCGTTCTGCTGGGTACGCTGTTGTTCGGAAGAGCGGCTACGACCACGTTGGAATTCCATCAGAGCCAGACGACGTTTAATCTGCAGTCCGATCGCGGGGTTCCGATTTCGACTGTGTTTGACTCGCCACCAGGATCAGATGGCAGAATGCCTACCGCCGTTGAAGGGAATCCCCTTGATCCACCGCCCACTGCGAATCAGTTCAGAGGATTGGTCTCATTTGGCGGCGTCCCCGGGTTGACCTTGAGCTCCTGGCAGACGGTCAGCAATAACACGAGTCTGAACGATGGCAGTGCAGCGTTCGATGGTGCTCTGGCTGCGGACATGGGATTGCCAGTAGGAAGATCGGAGAGCCAGAACCCGGTGAGTCCGGTCGTGATTGTGATGCGCCGTGGTCAGATTGGCGCACCTTACCTGAGTCGCCAGATTTCGTTCGCTTTCGGCAGCATCGTGTCCGTGCCGGCTACGGATGAACAAGGGGTTTTGCTGACGGGTCAGACTCCCGAATCGTTTTGGTTGCCTCAACCTTATTCCGGAAATAATCACACGAATGCGCCTTACTACTGGAGCCCCCACGCCAGAAAAGTTTACGCGATTCAACCCGGCCCCATTTTCATTACCTGGAGAAAGTTAGTCCCTTTCACAACGGGTACAGTGCCCGTGGGCTACACGAATCTGCTTGGCAGTGCGAGTTTTGAAACCAATGGGGCGAGCGTGTACCAGTTGTATACTTCTCGCTACATCGTTTCCGGCAGTGCTGTGAAACCGCCGCGGAAAATATATTGGACTGAAAAGGGGTATCGGAGTCTTGGCAAGCCAGTGGCAGTGCCTTCCTCTCGCGTCGGGGCGGTAAACATTGTCTTCAATACCAACTCGTTTCCGCGCTCCGTTGCCTCCGAATTTGTCGGTATCGGGGGGACCAATCCGGCGGAAGGCGGAAACAATGAGACCAACGTGCTCCAGGAACTCAGGACATTATGGTACGATCAACAGCAGGGCTATATTTACGCCTACAACCAGGAGGGGCGGGTATTCGTTGAACTACTTGGTGACCGGCATTCGGATGGAGTGACGTACGATCAGCTTGGAACAGAGATCGTTGATGTGTTCAAGCAGGTGAACCCCGCCGACCAAGCCATTGAGCTGGGCGAACGGATAACGCCGCCTGGATCAGGTTTGATCGAAGAACTGTTTCCCGAACCGGTCCAACAAGGGATCGGCACGTCATTTGCCTTTCAACAGAATGTTGCCGGTAGCGAGGCGATCGAACTGTATGCGACCCGCAAAACTGCCAATCTAAATGATTACATGGTGCATTGGCTGGAGGAAGGCGAGGCGGGAATCAAGTGGCCCAAACTGTTCGGCCGTTACCATCTCGACTGGCCATCCGATGTGGGACGATACAGTCATTACATGAGGCCGATCGTCGCCACGGAAGCGGAGGCACAGGCGACGGCAGTCGTGCTCTCCACAAAGAATGTGCCCATTCTCGAATATCAGGATCCTCTTGACCGGCCCAGAGCCAAACTGACGGCTGAGTTCAAGTTTTATACATTTCTGGAACCCACCTACCCGGCCCACCGGGCATTGCTGCGGTTCACCTCCGACCAGAACGTTGCCTTCGAGCGCGTGTTTTCCTGGCTGGGTCAGGACTTAAAAACCAGCAACTTTGCCAATGATTCGGTTGTCACCAACCTCACCGCATGGAACTCCACGAACCAGACATTCTCGTGGCCGGACGAACTGACAGCTCCGCGCGTGGTCAATCAGACTGTGGATGTTGGTGAGCGAATTCAGGCTCCGAGCCAGGAGCTTGGATCTGCGGTTGGTCTGGAGTACCTCGCGGGGCACCTCAATCTGAATATCGGCACCTCATACGATATCAACACTTACGTGGATCCGTTCGTCAGCGGATTCGACGTGGCAAACAGCGGCGCGATCATCCCGGTAAATGAGATCCCCGGATCGAATAAACTCGAAGTCTGGTGGTTCCGCGCCAACGGTGCGAACTCCGGCCCGAACGCGGGTAACACGCAGAAGGGGTTCGACACGATCTACTGGCCATCGGTCATTGGGCAGTACACGATTCAATGGCCGTCCAATCCCCGGGAAATCGTGCTCGCCAGCAATCTCGGCGGCACGGGACTCTCGGTCTCGGAAGCGCTGGGAACAATCTATTTCCAGAACGATCCAAACGCACACGGTTACAATCCCAACGAGGAACATGCGATCATGTCCGGCGGGACTCCATTTGCCACCCGCGACGATCTGAACATTATCACGTCGACCAACGGAGAGTATTCATCAGAACCCTACGTTCTGGTCGACTACGAATCAGTGGATGGTCGCCCCGATATGTCTGTCTTCAAGGTGCTGCGTGAAAAACCAGATGCGGGCTATGTTTTCGACTATATCGTCCCAGCAGGTCAACCCCTCCAGGCGCCGATGCCACTACCGCTGCTGGCCAAGCCGGTCGAGGGCAGCGGAGACGCCGCGATCAACTACAACAAGGAACCCACAGGTGGCGATGGAGATTTTCCGGGCGGTTGGATCGCAGCCGATGCAACGGGTTCGTACAGTAACTATGTGCGGTTCACCTACCGCGATCGTCACGAGGATTTCTGGGTCTATCGCGGTTTACACGCAGGGCTGCCAGCGCTTGAAATAGGACGCTACGATTTGGCGAATGGGTTGTTCAACTCCGTGTCCAATGCGACCGCTGTCGTGGATCAACCGTTTCAATTCTCGGTGCATGTGTCCCGACAGGATGAGTTCCTTGGCCTTGACGTGATTGATGCCCCGGCTTGGCTGGGCGTGCACGGACTTTCATTGCAGGGGACACCTGAAGCTGGAGATGAGGGGAGTCACAACGTGCAACTGGTTGTCTACGATCTCTATGACAAAACTCGGGTCACCAACGACCTGACGCTGGCAGTCGTTACCACGGGCAGCGTGGCAGGTCAGGACCCACTGCTGATTTCAAGCACGAACAGCTACACCAGCACGATCATCACTTACAGCAACCGGCCTCCATTCCTTGCTCAGTCTCCCGCTCCGTCGAACAGTTTCACATTACGTTACTACTACAAGACCGAACCCAGTTTCGCCTGGCCGGGTGAGGCGAGTCCTCCAACCGCCGGGAGCATCGTGCCTTATCTGCGGCCCATCAATCCTGCATCCGGTCAGTACTTGGGAGATGGCGGCGCGAAAGAGACGGCTGCTCTCGATATTGTTTACCGCCCTGTCTGGCCGGTGCGGGACCCGAAGAATTCTTCCAAGTCGTTGCCCACACTTCCTTACGGCGCGACACTCGCACGGCCTGGTTTCGATCTGTCTGGAGTTCGAGATTTCCAAACCGCTCATATTCTTTACCAGCAATCCATCGCCGCTGATCTGACGCAGACCAACTACAGTGCGGTCTTGCACGATCCGACGCGGCAGAAATTCTCCGCACTTGAAGATCAAGGGCTGGGCGAGCTCCCCGCAGGCGTGAAATCAGAGCTGAATCAGGGGAAAGTCTATTTTCCAAACCTGCCTCCGCATCTGGTATCCCGATTGTTCCTAGATCCAAATCGCAGTGCAAAGGGGACCCTAGTGTTGCAGGGTGAGTATGTCGAAGAGCTGCTTGGTGAGAGCTACCTGCAACTGAATGCGCTCCGCGGTTCCGACCTGGCATTGGTCTACGCGCTTTGTCCCATCGCCGATGCGGACTATTCCAAATGGGTGGCCACCGTCGACGGTTTGGCCGCCGCCGTGGAAACGTTTTATGAGAATCCAGATCAACCGGGCAGCTACATCCCGAATCCGGTCCTGACCGTCTCCGTGGGTGTCGGCGAAATGGTCGAAATCAAGAGCGACAATGTGCCTCGGGATTCGTACGCCATCAGCGCCACCGGGCCGGGCGAAGGTTACGTCACCGTGCTTGAGTCCAGTGGTACAGCCTTCACCGAACCGGGCGATACTGTTGCCATGCATATATTCAAGGTGGGTGGCGATTTGTATCGTGGAGAATTGAAGGTGATTCCGGCACCAAATCCGTTGAGCGAACTGGTCACGTTCCAGCACACCTCCGACATGGCGGGGCGCACGGACGAATTTGAATATGAATGGAAGATCGCCGCGCCAGTGGACGGGTTTCCACCCGAAATCGATGCCACGATGTCCCGCTATCTTTCTCTGGCTGCAATCGACGCGGACATTCCGCGCTACACACTCGGCGGCGCGGGTATTCAGGCGCTCGGGGACAACTACGTGGTCATGCGTTATCGCCCCCTCAGCCCGAGCCATCCGCTCTATCGGGCCAACCCGACGGACGAAGACTGGTCCCGCTGGACCGAGCCCGCGTTGGCCGAGGGTTGGATCAAACGAGTGCTCGCCGGGATCAATCCGTTCAACCAGCGCATCACGGATCTCTTCAGCAATCGGGTGAACACCGACGCCAGCCTTCTCACCCAGGCTGGACGACGCTGGGAAGGCGACGTGGCACTCAATTTGGATTCGATTAACGATTACGGTCTGATCGAAATCTATGAAACGGTATTGCGGCGCGGACGCTCGCTGAGCATTGAATCTGGATTCAACTACGGCCCGGCCAATGATGCCCTGCTTTTGGCTGCTGGATACCTCAACGATCTCTATATGTTCGTCGGCAACGAAGCCTGGGCGGACGCGGCCAATCCGACCATTGGAATCGGTACGGCTGACAACACCTACGGAGAAATCGCCACCGCGTTGTTTTCATTCAAGGGCCAGATGCCCACGCTGCTGGAAGAGGAGTTGGCGTTGTTGCGCGGGCGGGATGATTTCTTCCAGCCGGGGGTCGAAGTGACACCAGTTTACAATCGCCTTGTTTGGAACTACACGCGCGGCATTGACGCGGGTGAAGTGATTTACGCCCTCAACTACAACATTCTCGAGAATCCTGACCAGGATCCCGATGGCATCATCAATGCCGAAGATGCCGCTCGTATGTTTCCTCAGGGCCACGGCGATGCCTATGGGCATTACCTCACCGCGTTGAAGGGTTACTACTCGCTGTTGATGAATTCAAATTTCGACTGGGTGCCGCGCATCGAGGCGGTGAATGTCCTGGGTAAGCCGGTGTCGGTGGACTATCAGGACGAGCGCAAGTTTGCGTCCGCCGCCGCCGCCGTGGCCCGTGCCGGCCAGCAGGTGTTCGACCTGACCTGGCGGAAGGATTACCAGCCGGTCAGCAGTGAGGGGTGGGAGCACATGTCTCCCACGCGCAAAAACACCCAACGGCAGGTGCCGAGCACCCGTCATTGGGGAATGGATCAATGGGCGAGTCGTGTGGGGCAGGGCACCTATTTAAACTGGGTGGTTGGCAATTCGATGTTGCCGGAAGTGGACCCAATTTCCACTCATGAGGGTATTCAGAAAGTGGACCGAACCACGGTGCCTGAATTGCGGGAACTTGCCACGTTGGGGAGCGGACTACAGGCGGTACTTGAAAATGCCGAGGGCGGGCTCTCCCCTCTGGGTGTGCCGGAAGATGCAATCGCATTGGACATTGATCCGAATGTTACGGGTAGCGATAGTAAAACGCATTTCGAGCAGATCTATGATCGGGCGAAGAGGGCGCTGAATAATGCGGTGGTTGCGTTTGACGATGCCAAGGATGTCACTCGGTTGATGCGGTCCGAGCAGGATTCCCTGGCGGACCTGCAGAACCGCGTGGTCGAGCAGGAACTCGCCTATCGAAACGCGCTTATTGAATTGTATGGCACTCCGTATCCTGATGACATGGGACCTGGGAAAACCTGGAAACAGGATTACGTGGGCCCGGACATCCTGCATTACATGTATGTGGAGACACCTGAGATCGTTTTTGCCGACAACGATATTGGTCTGTGGAACTATCCCGCAAAAGAAACGGCTGATTACTTCTACAAGATTGATATCTCCAATCTGCCCAGCGACTGGGGTGTCAACATCGAGTACACCGACTTCAAAGGATGGGATCTTGATGATTCCAACACGGGTGACGATTACTCCAAAGATTTCTACATCAAGTTTCATCTCGGCCCTCATGGATTCTTCGAAAAACCATCGGACTGGGCCAGCAATCGGCGGTCACCTGGGAAGATTCAGGAAGCCATCTCAGCGCGGATCACGGCGCACAACCGACTCCGTCAGGCCCTATGGGATCAGCTTGCGGCCAAGGCTACTCTCGATCGGAATATTTCTCTATTCAAGGAGGAGATCGAAACCTACAACGCGGTCCATCATCTCGAGAAAGACCTCTTGATCGCTGAACAGACTCTGGAGTCAGTGGAACTTGCCAATGAGTTGGCCCGACGAGCGATTGAAATGATCGATAACGCGAAAAATGAAGCCTTTGATGCGGCCATTGACACGTTGCCCAAGAGTTTCATCGTGGGTTTTTCCAATGGGGGTGATCTCCTGCCCGCTGCGAGAGCCGGATTGTATGGTTTGAAATCGGCTTCGGGAATCCTTAGCGATTCGGTGGATTACGGACTTTTTGCCGCGCTCAAAGCCTTGGCGTTCGCTACCGAAACTTCCAAGCGCTGGGTTGAGTTTGACCAGATGGAACCGATGCGCCGGAGCCTCGCCTTAAGAACGGCGATGGTTGAAATTGGGACCGAGTTCGAAAACATGCAGGAACAACTCTGGGGGATCAACCTTCGGCTGCGCGAGCGGGACGATGCCCAGAGAAATTACCAGGCCCGTCTTGCAGAAGCCGACCGCATCCTCGAAGAACGCGAAATCTACCGCAAGCGCGCCGCTGCGCTCGTACAGGGGTATCGGACACGCGATGCCGCGTTCCGCATCTTCCGGAATGAAAAGCTGGAGCGCTACAAGACGTTGTTCGATCTGGCCGCACGTTATGCCCTGTTGGCGGCCAATGCCTATGATTACGAAACCGGTTTGCTCGATACGAGCGCCGGCCGGGCTTTTGTCCGCCGAATTGTCAATTCTCGCGCGCTGGGAGTGGTACAGGATGGGGAACCCCAGTTCGCCGGCAGTAATACCGGAGATCCTGGCTTGTCCAGCGCCCTCGCCGAAATGAAGGCCGATTGGGATGTTGTGAAATCCCGGCTTGGCTTCAACAATCCGGACGCCTACGGCACCACCGTCTCACTGCGGACTGAACTGTTCCGCATCCTCCCTGATGGTCGCGGCAGCAACAACTGGATGCAGGTGCTGCAGCAATCCCGTCGCCGGGACCTGCTGGAAGACGCCGACGTGCGGCGGTTGGCCATGCAGATCAGCAACGGCAATGGATTGCCGGTGCCGGGACTGATTCTGGACTTCAGCACCACCATTAGCGATGGCTACAACCTGTTTGGCCGCCAGTTGGCCGCCGGCGATCACGCGTTCAGTCCCAGTGCCTTTGCGACCAAGATCTTTGGAGCGGGGGTCGCGATGATTGGCTATCAGGGCATGGATGACCCGGCGGCGAACGGCGGGGCAGTTAGTGGAGCGGGCGGCACGTCACCATCAGATCCGGATCTCTCTTACCTCGATCCACTGGGGCTTTCTGCTACGCCATATGTTTATCTGATTCCGGTGGGTGTGGACTCGATGCGCAGTCCGCCACTGGGTGACAGCAGCACCATTCGATCGTGGTCGGTGAACGATGTGGCCATTCCCATGCCATTTAATATCGGAGCATCGGATTTCTCGACCGAACCGCTCTATCAGTCCAATGACTCCCTCACGGAACCCTTGTTCACCGTTCGCAAGCATCAAGCCTTTCGGCCGGTATCAAGCGACTCCTACTTCAATCGGGAACTCTATGGGGAGGGAGGACATCTGATGCCGTCCCAGTACACCAACAACCGCCTGGTGGGTCGCTCGGTTTGGAACAGCCACTGGAAACTCGTCATCCCGGGCAAGACGTTGCTCAACGATCCCAACGAGGGACTCGAGCGGTTCCTGCATACTGTGCGGGACATCAAACTCCATTTTGTGACCTACTCCTATTCCGGTAACTGATTCGCAAACCCTTCCATACACCGATGAAAATTGACTATCGAATCTGCGGACGGTTGCTGGCGTTGTTGGGCGGTGTCGCCCTGTTGCTCCCTGGCGTGACCTGCGCTTTCCCCCCCGCACCGCATCACGTCATCTACGGAACGGTACGGGATGAACTGGGGGACCCCATCTATCTTCCGGCGGCGGAGATCATTCTGGAAACATTGAGCGGAGAGACCATCAGTGGACGACTCGGCGAGGATGCCGAGCCCGGGGTAAACTACCGGCTCTTTGTGCCGATGGACGCTGGGTTGACCGACGACAATTACAAGGCCACGGCTCTCCGGCCTACGGTTCCCTTTGTCATCAAGGTGGTGATTGGTTCAACGACCTTTCTACCCATCGAGATGTCGGGCAACTTTGCGAACTTGGGCGAACCGGCCGGGAAAACGCGGATCGATCTCACCCTCGGAGAGGACAGTGACGGCGATGGATTGCCCGATGCCTGGGAACGGTTGCTCGCCTCGCAAATGGGCGGTGGCCTGGGCATCGCCGACATCCACCCCGGAGACGATGCCGATGCGGATGGCTTGAGCAATCTGGATGAATATCTGGCCGGGACTTACGCGTTTGATCCCGAAGATGGTTTTGCCTTGGAGTTGAAGCAATTGACCGGCGGTGTTGCGACCGTTGAGTTCCTGGCCATTCGTGGTCACACGTATTCCATCTTGGGCACCTCAGATCTCATGGAGTGGACGCCGGTGGAATTCTCCGTTCCCTCCGAAGGAGCCGCGTCGCCTCTCCGCCAGAATTATCTTGCGAACGACTTTCGCAGATTGCAGGTAGAGATTCCAAACGTGGAAGGGAGTCCCGGAGGACTGTTTTTCAAGGCCGTGGTCAGGTGACGGGATTGGGCCTTCAACAAGATGTCCGTTGCCACCACGCTTTCACACTTCAAACGACCGCTTGCTGCTGGAATTATTGTCGGAGTGCTCGCCGCCGGGTGGGTTCTGATTTGCGGGATGCGTCCTGCCAGCCAGCAGGACGATGAGACGGTGGAGGTGGTTCCCGAAGTTTTGCGGTCTAAATTGACGCTGACAGATGGGCGGTTATTTGAGTCCGGCAAAAGCGAGCCGTTCACGGGTCTGATGCTGGAGAATTATGATGACCGGTCACCCAGGTCCCGCAGCCAGATTTTTGGCGGACGCCTGAATGGAACTTCGGAGGGGTGGGCCACCAACGGAACATTGGTCGTGCTCGAGCATTTTCGTGACGGCGTTTCTCATGGACTTCGAACGAAGTGGCATCCAGACGGAAAACGTCTTTCCGAGGCACCGATCGTCGATGGAAAGATTCATGGAACCTTTCGGCGCTGGCACGAGAACGGTCAGGTGTCGGAAGTGATTGAGATGAGCGATGGCATCGCGGATGGAATTTCACGCGCCTATTATTCAAACGGATTTTTGAAGGCAAGAGTGCAGATGAAAGACGGTGAAGCCGTTGAACAGAAGTTTTGGGAGGACGGTGAGTTCAAGGAGAATGTTGTCGGTGACTCCACTCCGGAGACCGATGGATGACGGAATCATGGTCGGGATTCGTGACTGAGAGGTAAGGTCTCGGCAGATAGCGTTTTGGGGACGGTGAATCGCGATTTGAAAGAGTCTTGATCGTCGTCTTCCTGTAAGTCCAAGGGAACCGTGGCTGTCGCGTTTTGTACAAAGCGGCCAAATCTGGCTGGTGATTTCACAATTGGTATCCGAAACGATCGATCATTGTTTCGGCAAGGAGGGTCTAAAATTCCAAGGTTCGACGACGTTTCGGTGAATGGATTCCCAACTATGAATTCGATTCATTGTCTGTCGCGGAACAATTCCAACGTGTTTTCTCCTACAAAGATGCCACCGGTACCTCCAGTGCTAAAAGGCGGTTTGCCGGTCGCGCCAGGTGGCGGATTGTGGGCCGGCAACGTTTTAGACCATGGCATCCATTCCATTCATTCCCGGCAGTGCGCCGTTTTCGCCCGAACAACGGGCGTGGCTCAACGGCTACCTCGCCGGCATGTTTTCCGACGCCAATCTGGGTGCCCCCGGCGAGTCCTCCGCTGCGGAAGCGCAGCCGAAAGAGCCGTTGCTTGTCATGTACGGCAGCCAGTCGGGTTCGGCCGAGGGCCTGGCGAAGCAGTTCGCCAAACAGGCCGACCAGAAGGGCTTCGCTCCGCAGGTCATGGAGTTGAATGACTACTCGAAGGTTGATCTGACGCGGGAGAGTCAGCTCGTCGTGATTACCAGCACCTGGGGTGAGGGCGATCCGCCGGACAACGCGATGGAGTTTTGGAATTTCATCAAGGAGGAATCCGCACCAAAGCTGGAGAATCTGAACTACGCCGTGCTGGCGTTGGGCGATACGAACTACACCGAGTTTTGCGGTGCGGGGAAAAATTTCGACGAACGCCTCGCCGCTCTCGGCGCGAAGCGAATCACGGACCGTATCGACTGCGACGTGGACTTCGAGGATACCGCTGAGAAATGGATCTGTGAACTCTGGGGCAAACTCAAGGGAGGACAGGCTTCCAGCCTGTCTCGCGACGGAGCCGCCGCCACGAATGGCAGCGCGCAAATATCGACTGCCGATGCTCCGGTCGAGCAGGAAACGATGTGGTCTCGCAAGAACCCGTTCTCCGCGAAGCTGATCACCAATCGCAAACTGAACCGCGCCGGTTCCGCCAAGGACACGCGGCATTTTGAAATCTCACTCGAAGGTTCCGATCTCCAATACGAGGTCGGTGATGCGCTCGGTGTTTATGGTCTGAACTGCCCGGAGCTGGCAGACGAGATCATCGCGGGGCTTGGCTGTGATGGGGAGGAGGCGGTTCTCGATTCTGACGGCAACGAAACATCGCTTCGACACGCGTTGATCACGAAGTCCGTCATCACCAAACCGCAGTCCGCGTTGGTCAAGTATTTCGCTGAGAAATCCGGGGCTGCCGATCTTCAATCGCTGATGCTGGCAGAGAACAAGGACAAGCTGAACGACTGGCTTTGGGGCCGCGAGGTCATTGATCTTTTGGTGGGTTATCCCAGTGTGAAACTTGAGCCGGGCGAGTTCGTTGGAATGCTCGGTAAACTTCAGCCCCGGCTCTACTCGATTTCCTCCTGTCCGAATGCGCATCCCGGCGAAGTGCATCTCACGGTGGCGGCAGTTCGTTACGAATCACTTGGTCGCGGACGAAGGGGCGTTTGCTCAACGCACCTCGCGGATCGCGTAAAACTGAACGAATCACCCGTGCCAGTGTTCATCCAGAAATCACAGGGGTTCCGTTTGCCGGAGAACAAGGATCTGCCGGTGATCATGGTCGGACCGGGGACGGGCATCGCGCCCTTCCGGGCGTTTCTTGAAGAACGCCGGGTGTCCGGTGCGAAGGGAAAGAACTGGTTGTTCTTCGGCGATCAGAAGGCCTCCTGTGATTTTTTGTATCAGGACGAACTCGAAGCCATGCAGGCCGAGGGCGTCCTGAGTCGGTTGGATCTCGCGTTCAGCCGGGATCAGAAGGAAAAGATTTATGTTCAGACCCGGATGCTGGAAGCGGCATCAGAGTTGTGGGGTTGGCTCGAAGCCGGTGCGCATTTTTACGTGTGCGGCGACGCCAAACGGATGGCCAAGGACGTGGCTGAAGCCCTTCACAAGGTGATCGCGACCGAAGGCGGCAAGACGCCCGGGCAGGCTGCAGAATACGTCTCCCAGCTCAAGAAGGACAAGCGCTACCAACGCGATGTGTATTAGCTTTGAAGTCCGAAGGTCGAGGTCCGATATCCGAATGAACCGTTGTGTGAACCACTTCCGACCCATCACAAGCTCTCGGTAATCGAAGTTCGGTATTCAAAATTTTGAAAAACATGCCCGCCACGATTCCATTTAAAGAAGTTGCCGGGAAACCTTTGAACGGTGAGCAGACCGCCTACCTGGACGGCCTGTTCTCCGGGCTCGCCAATCGCGGTTTGAAGTTCAGTGATGCCGCAGCTGCTCCAGGAGGTTCCTCTGCCGCACCGAATCTTGAAGATCTTATTGCCGAGGAGCGCATCAAGCGTGAGTTGCATCCGCTCGACGCGTATCATTTCATCGAGGAGAACGCGATTGGGAACGCGGCCCCGGACAAGGAAAGTGCGTTCCGGTTCAAGACCCACGGCCTGTTCTGGCTCGCTCCGCATAAGGAAGGCTACATGAGCCGCCTCCGGATTCCCGGCGGTGTGGTGAAGGCGTTTCAACTGCGTGAATTGGCGGCCATCGCGAAGGAGCTCACGAGCGGTTATGTGCAGGTCACGACCCGCGCCAATTTCCAGCTGCGCCTGATCGAGCCTAAGAATTGCCCTGAGTTTCTGCGGCGGATTCAGAATGTCGGCCTCACTTCCCGGGGATCCGGTGCGGACAACATTCGCAACATCACTTCGAATCCCACGGCGGGCATCGATCCGTATGAACTGATCGACGTGACTCCCTACGTGAATCAAACGGCGCAGTACATCATCAACCATCGCGAGTTCTATGATCTGCCGCGCAAGTTCAACATCGCATTTGACGGCGGCGGGCTGATCGGTTCGGTCGAGGATACGAATGACATTGGCTTGAAAGCGGTGAAGCTTGAGCAGGCAGTGGGCGATCTACAACCAGGAGTCTACTTTCGCGTGTCGCTCGGTGGGGCGACCGGCCACAAGGCATTCGCCCAGGATGTCGGGGTGTTGGTAAAACCGGCTGATCTGGTGAAGGTCACCATGGCGTTGGTACGCGTGTTCATCCGCAATGGGAATCGGGGCAATCGCAAGAAAGCGCGTCTCAAACATCTCCTAGAGAAGTGGACGTTCGAGCAATACCTCGAAGAGACGGAGAAACTGCTCGGCTTCTCGTTGATCCGGCGTCCTGAAGGAGCCGTTCTCAGCGAACACACTGATGGCGCTCCCTCGGTTCCGCACTCGCACGTCGGTGTATTCCCGCAGAAGCAGGAAGGAATGAACTACGTTGGGATGACGGTTCCGGTGGGGCAGATCACGCCCAAACAGATGATCCGCATTGCTGAGCTGGCTGAGAACTACGGTTCCGGTGAAGTGCGGTTGACCGTGTGGCAGAACATCGTCATTCCAAATGTTCCAACGGCCTACGTGGAGACCGTGAAGAAGTCCCTGCGACGGATCGGTTTTGACACGACCCAGTCGCACTTGCGCAGCGGGTTTATCGCCTGCACGGGGAACAGTTACTGCAAATTTGCCTCGGCGAACACCAAGGGGCACGCGCTGGAATTCATGGATTATCTTGATCGCAAGATCACGCTGGATCAGCCGGTGAACGTTCACATTACGGGATGCCCGCATTCGTGTGCGCAACATTACATGGGCGACATCGGATTGCTTGGTGCGAAGGCGAAGGTCAATGGCGAGTCGGTGGATGGGTATCACGTGTTCGTCGGCGGTGGTTTCGCGGAGAACCAGGCGCTGGGTCGACAGATCTTCACGGCACTTTCCGCTGAGGATACGAAGCTCACATTGGAGACGATGATGAAGATCTACCAGGCACGCCGTGAGAATAACGAGACATTCCAGCAATGGACGAACCGGCATGAAGTCGGCGAGCTCCAGGAGTTGATCTCGAACTGAAAAGCAGGACAGGCGTCCCGCCAATAGTGATCGGCATGGAGAATGCGGAGCGGAGGTATGAATGAAACGGCGGATATCCGCGATCCCTCGAACCTCAGACTGGTGGCGACATACGATACGGAAGGATATGCAAAAGATATCACGATTTATGGTACGCGGGTGTACCTAGAGCCTCGTCACCTCGGCTGCTACCAGGTTTGCTACTTCACCTTCTCCCAAACGGCGACGAACATGCCGTTACCGCCGGTGTCCTGCGGCCAGAGAAAACCCTGCTTCGTGCCGGCGGCATTCAAACGCTTCAGGTCTTTGAACTCTTTCTCGAACCGTTTCACGATCTCTGTGGTCTCCGCATGGGTCAGCGTGCAGACCGCGTAGATAATCCGGCCACCGGGTTTGAGAGAAGGTGTGGCGTGCTTCAGGAGATTCATCTGCAACTCCGCCAGTTCCCGGACGTCTTCCACGGTCAACGTCCAGCGCGCGTGCGGATTGCGATGCCAGGTGCCGACCCCGCTGCACGGCGCGTCGATCAAAATGCCGTCGAACTTCGTTTTTGTCGGTGGACGTTCGCCCCCATCCCAGAGCACCGAACGATAGTTGAACATCCCTCCGCGACCGGCGCGTTGTTTCAATTTCTTCAAACGCCACTCCGCGCGGTCGCTCGCCCAGATGAGCCCCTTGTTCTGCATGAGCTGCGAGAGAATCATCGTCTTGCCGCCCTCGCCGGCGCACGCGTCCCACCACGTCTCGCCGGGCTTCGGACTGGCGATCAGACCGATCCGCTGGGAATTGAGGTCCTGCACTTCGAAATCGCCGGACTTGAAACCGGGCGTGTGAAACAGATCTTTCCGGCCCTGATAGATCAAAGCATCGGCTGGTTCCTCGGGGATTTCGCAGTCTTCGAGATTTTTCGCGACGCGCTCGCGGGTGCCCGGTTTGCAGCGGAGCCACATCTTGGGCAGCGCCTGCAACGCGCGCATCCAGTCGAGGCTCGCCTTCATCTCCTTTTTCACCCACGCGGGGACGGTGCGTTTCAACACGTTCTCATCGGAGAGCGGGCGTTCCCCGGCGACGTAGTCATCCTGAAGTTTCGTCGCGTAAACGATCTGTTGCGAAAGCGGGTAGGTGGAATTCATCCAACCATGCCAGCGGTAATAGGCAAAGACCGCCTCCGCGACTTCGCCGGCCATCTGTTTGGTTAGTGTTTTGTCCTCCCGCAATTCACGGCGCAGGACGGCGTCAGCCGGGTTTTCTTTGTCCGTCTTGGTGATGATACGCGCGGTAAGCGAGCTGATTTTGCGATTCATGCAGGCCGCGACAATGGAGCGGCGCGGGTACGGAGTAAAGACGCGAGATGGGGTTGGAGAAGGTAGGACAGGCATCTTGGCTGTCACGGGGGCCGCAAGGGTTCAGCCGGTGTTGCGCCGTGACCTGGTTCTTCCTTTCGTCTACGTCAGGTTTTTGTCGCCGCAACGAGACAGGCTGGAAGCGCTGTCCTACGACGGAATGCGGAACCGCTGCGGGCAGGATGCCAGCGGTCCGGGGGATGGGTTTCCGTTTCATCCGTTGCCTTTTCGCCCCACGCTTTCAAACGCATCCGATGGGGTGGAAATCACTGCGGAGACACGGAGGCCGAGGGTCGGCTTCCCGCAGGAAGTTTCACCGACGATGAATGGAGTTTGGAAAAGAAGCGCGCAAGGGCGATCAAGGACCGGACGCGGGTTCATTGGTGGATGTAAGACTCCAAATCGCAAAGCCCGCGTAGTCCCTCACATCGCTGTCAGCATCCATAAGCGCATTGGTGAGAGCAGGGAGGGCTATTCTGGCGGTGTCGCCGTATCGCCAGAGCACCTCCACGCTTGTCCGGCGAACTTCAACCCTGGGATCCGAGAGCGCACGGGCCAGGGCCGACGCGATTGCGGCATCACGATAATTCAGAAAATAAAGACCGTGTACGGTATTCGTGGCAATCGCCGTGTTGGTATGTTCCAGGTTCTTGAGAACGAACGGAACGACGGCGGCAATGTTGGTGCCCAAATATCGAAGCGAGTAAAGCTGGGTGGAATAAAGATCCATGTTCGTGCCCGGGTTGGAAATGACGTCGATTGCGATCGGCACCGTCTTCGGACCGATCCGCATGAGCCAAGTAAACGCCACGCTCGCCCTGTATGTATCGGGGCCGGCAAGGTAGCTTTGGAGTTCAGGAATGGCGGGCTCGGCGACCGGGCCAAGAGCGCCAAAAGCATCGTACGCATTCAAAGAGAAAAGTTCTGCGTCCTCATTGAAAAAGAACTGCGTCATGGAATTTAGCCACTCTGGGAACTGGTCGCGGTTCTCGGCGACCATACGATCGAGAAGGCCGGGTTCATAATCCATCCACGTCCACAGAAAAGGAATCGCGTTGGTGCCAATGGCCCGGATCGCCTCGGCAGCTTTTGCTTTCTCATCGTCTGTGCCGGATATCGGACCCAGATCGCCGTAAACACCAACCCAGTGGCTGAGCGGTTTGCCGTTGAATTCGGGTTCCTGCTCGCGAGTGAAGAAAGCGACAAACCCGATCACGATCAACACGGCGACCGCGCTGATCAGCAATTTACGGGAACGAAGGCTCAGGTTCTTCACGGAGGGACCTTATCATGAGTCATCCCGTTGTCACTGCTCTTGAACGGATGCGACTCAGGATTGCAGGCGAAGGGCTGAAGGGAGTCGGCCCTGCGCAGTTCGCTTCTCACGATTCTCCGAAACCTAAACTGGACGGTCAGAAAGTTACTGGGCGTGCCGGACCGGCGTTGAGTTTCGCACCGAAACGTGTGTTCCGGGTGGGTCCGCCCGGCGGATACTGACGTACACTTGAACCGCTAGTCGACAGACGGGATTTGTTCAAAGAACACTTCGTGATGACCATTGAGAAAGTAGAATTCATCGTGCGTCCCAATCGCTGGCACCTCGGATTCCCAGTCCCTGTTGCCTCATAACTGAAGGACACCGAAGGGTTTCATGGATTGGGCTTCCATTGCCTCACAACCTGGACCCCGTAGCCTTTTTGGTTTTGGGTGTTTTGATTCGTGGTTGAGTTGCTCTTGGAGCGGGTTCGGAGCGTAGCGGAGAACGCGCTCCAAGAGCAAGGCCCGCTTCCTCGGCTCGAAGCAGTGCGTTGCG
>Ga0209491_10002616_pt1 | contig 31716 bp, 24 predicted proteins | sample BON02_FD_187213 | JGI IMG/M metagenome (GOLD analysis project Ga0209491, IMG submission 187213) | Freshwater microbial communities from Lake Bonney liftoff mats and glacier meltwater in Antarctica - BON-02 (SPAdes) (version 2) | ecosystem: Environmental > Aquatic > Freshwater > Ice > Glacier...
ATTTTATTATTACTATAAAAAATAATATTATTAATAAAAAATAATATTATTATAAATTAATTAAATTAATTATTTAATTAAATTAAATAATTAAAAATAAATATCTACTTTAAATATCTACTTTAAATATAATAACTGTCAAATAAGTTCAAATCTTTTAAAAGCTCTTTTAGGTTTATCAATTTTATAAACACACTCGTTTATTTAAGGATAAGCCTATTATATAATTATAATATAAATAATAATAAATAATAGTAAAAATAAATATAAATATAATTACACAATGACATCAACTGTTTTTAATCCTGAACCAACAATGCAATTGTATAATAAAAATAATGTAAATCCATCAAAAATTAATAATACTAATGATCATTTTCTTGTCAAAGATTGTGATGGTAATTTTAATATGAATAATGATAGAACTAGTTTAGATAATGTATTTAATCAAGAAACACCTTATAAATTTCCTGCGTTAATTATGTGTAATGATGTTAAATTAAAAAATCAAAATAAAGATATTCACCAAAAATATTCAGATATTATTTATGATACATGTAAAAATCGTTATAATATACGTAATTTAAATTCTAGTGCGGGTGTTTTACAAGAAGGTTATTCTAGAAACATTGATGTAGATAGTCATTTAAAAAATATTAATTATTATACAGATAAATGTTATTATGACAATTGGAAATTATCTCCAAATGATGATAATTTAAAACCTTGTCATGGACTTAAAGAAAATAAAAAAATATTAGTTCCAAATTATTCATCTGTTGGACGTAATTATGAAAATTGTGTTGCCAATTGTAATATAAAAGTGCCTTGTCATAATACACCACCCACAGATTTTAATTGTGCTGTTGATGTAAAAAAAAGATATGATTTTGATAATCATAAAATACAAGGTGAAAGTTGTATAAAACCTGCTGATTTTACTACTTTTAAAAAAGCACCTGCACCTGATGTAAATAATTCTTCTAAATTTCCTAATGAACAAAGAACACGTGAAATAATGAATTCAATTAATAGAGATGTTAAACATGATTATTATCAATTCTTTGAAAATAATAAATGTCAAATTTTCCCTCAACAACGTGTCTTTAATAATGTTACCAAACGTTCTATGTTACCTACTACTTATAATTTAGAAGATATTGCTCCTAAATATTTAGCATAACTAGTTATTACAAATATATATATTTCATTCACACTTACTTTACACTTTAATTTTCACTTTATTTTTCTTATTTTTCTTTCTAAAATAAAATTATATTTTTATTATCCAATTATCCACCAGTTGGTCCCATCAGATTGTAATTTAATAAATGAAGTAGTAACATTATAAGTAGCCCCAGAACCATCAATTTGATTAGTATTAGGATTAATTGTAAGAGCAAATGAACCTGATGTGGCATATTTTTTTAATATATAAATTCTACCAGAACTACTGGTTGCTGGTAATGTAATAGCAAAAGCACTTGCGGTAACATTAGATATAACTGTATAATGTGTATTATTTAATACTAATGCAGTTGTTGTTATAGTAATAGGTAAAGATATTGAATCATATATACTTATACCGTCAGTTGTAATATCCATAGCACTATTTTCTGTTGTTCCAGAACCAGTATTAACAAAAAATCGCATTGTTGCTTTATTATCTGCCGATGTTCCATAATGTGATGTTTCTATATGACCTAAATTAAAAAATGTGTTGCTATTTGATGTAGAACTATCTGTATTATACCCTCTGAAATTAAGAGATGTTTTTCTTTTATTAGAACCGTTATCAATTGATGTATTTGTCATTGTTATTTCTGGTGATTGCGTAGTGCTTCCATCAACTCCGCTTATTTCTAATAAAGTAGATGGATTACTGTTTCCAATCATTAATCTACCATAATTGTCAATATGACCACGATGACTATCACTATTATCAAAAAATGAATAAATACAAGGTTTTTTAAATACTTTTTTATATGTTTCTGTTGCTGATGGCCCACCAAATCCTCTATTATCTAAAATTAATGTTGTATCATTCATAATAGATACAACAACACGTTCAACATCATAATTTGTACCTAATATAATAATATCACCAATATTTAATTCAGTTGTAAAAAGTGTATTGGTGCCTGTAATAGTTTTACTATCTTTAGTAGCAATCATATCACCAGTTAATAATTTATAAGGTAAAGGCCTACTATTAAGATTATTAAAGCGACCATTATCATCTATCACAATTATTTTATTATTTGTTGAATTTGATGTTGGTGTTATTAATAATGTTCCTTTTGCTGAAATATTAGGATTACCATAAGAATAAAGTTGTTCTATTTCATCTGTTGTAAGAATACTATTATAAATTCGCATTTCATCCATATGACCGTGATAATAATTAACAATCCCATCTCTTGAACCAATATAAGTTTTATCAGAACCGTGATTTTCTACTGTTATATCACCTGAAGATGTAACAGTTTTATTTAATTCACCATCGACATACATTGATATAGTGCATGTACTACTACCGCCACCAGTAATATCAACTGTTTGAACAATGTGGTGCCACTTTGTATCATTAAGTTTAATAGAACCGTATAATACTATATTATTAATATCTTCAACAACACCAGGTGAGTGTGTAATTATATTTGATGTTAAAACCATACTTCCATTACTACCAATATCGCTTACAGCCATAATATAAGTTCCAGAAACACTTACATTACCACCATTAGAAATAATATCATAAGTAGAACCATTTACTATATCAGTAGGAATATTAATCCACATTGACATACTCATTTCATGAGGTGAATTCTCTAATATAGTATTTAATTCATTATTTGCTTCATTATCAATAAATACATAATTACTATTACCATCAAATAATAAGGCATTGTTTATAATACCAGTTGTCCAACAGGTTTCAAAATTAAAATTATTAAGAATACCATTTGAATTTGTTTTTGTGCCACCACTGTTATGATTAAATATAGATGAATCAGTAATTTGAGAGCCATCACTAGAGTCAAATTTATAAAATCCTTTTAAATTTGTGGGTTGTGGATATAAATCATCATATCTTAATGAATTTACACTTTGTATTTTATTTAATACATTATTAGAACCGTTACTAAATTTAATACTTTGTAAATCTTCATTTGTAATAACGTGCGTAGATGTATTTTGTAAATGAATAGTAGAGGTATTTGGAGGATCTCCAATCGCATTATTACTATTGGTTCCATTACTTAAACGTGTTTTAATATGTAATGATGAATCGGGAGTAGTTGTGCCAACACCCAATTGATTATAATGAGTAAATATAAAATTACTATTTCCATCTTCTAAATTTAAAAGATTATGTTTATATCCAATTAATTGTTGATATATACCAGTATCATTTAAATCTAAACTTTGATTATCCCAAGCAATAACAAAACCATAATTATTACCTTGAGTGCTGTATAAATGTGTTACAACTTGATTACGTTGTTTTAAACCGTCGTATTGATTGGTTAATTTTTGTTCAGTACCAATAAAACTACCATCTTCAATACTTAAGAGTTGATAATAAATACTAGGAATACTATCAGTAGTCCAAGATACTAATGCTGTGCCTTGATTATCAATAGAAATATAGGATAAAGGTTTTTTATATTGAAAAATAGTTAAAATACTTTTTGTATTATTAGTATATCTCTCTAAATCATTATATAAGGGTGATGTATTTACTTGTTTCATCCATAGTGCATCTTCAGATGATGATATGTTAGAATTAAAGCGATATGTATTAATACTTCTACTACCAGTATCTAATGTAATAACAATATTAGATGAGGCATATGTAATTGCTTTAATTTTTTCTATTACAGTTCCAATACTACCAACACTTGAGACTATACTTATTTCTTCACCTACTAAAAATATTGAATTATCATCATCTAAAATAATTTGTTTTGCTAAAAAATTTAAATCTAAAATAGATGATGATGTGCCACTTGTTGAACCTGTGAGAGGATTTCCAATAACATATAAATTTGTATTTGCTTGATAACTCCTATAAAAAGATAATAAAAATCCACCATTTATTCCATTAACATTATTATTTTTTATTTCAGCAACAGAAACTAAACCATCACTTACATTTGTATTTGTATTTGTAGTAATTAGAATTTCATCAGTTGTTGCTGTTCCTGATGAATTAAAAACACGTACTGAAATACTATAAACAGGGTCGTTAGTGCTATCTAATGCTGACATATAACCAACGACAAAACCATTAGGTGTATTACTATCATTACTAGGTAATCCAGCAACGAAAGGAAAATTTCGTGAAAATGGAGCACTAGTAGAACTAATTTGTAAAACCTCACTAATAATACTTCCACTATCATCTATAATTTTTCCTTTAATAAAATATTTTCCTGATCCATTATCTTCAGCCCAAACAATAATATAATTACCATTATATAAACCCGCACAATTTACATTATCTATTGTATTTGAACTAGTGTGATTTACAATATCAAATGTAGTAATAGAATTATTATTATGATAAATTTTACTATAAACATAATAATGTGTATTTGCAGAATTATAATTTTTCCAAGATATTAAATAATGATTAGAATATTGAGTTTTATTTCCTGTAATTGATGGAACTGTTTGTGTAGTATTAGTTCCTTCTGTATTTACCATAAAATTATTATTATATTTAGAACCATCAGCCATATAACGTTGTGCAAAAATATCATAATGAGATGAACCTACAGTCGTATGTTGGCTATTCCATACTAAAACATAACCACCTGATTTTAAATAAGTTATTGATGGATTAATTTGAAATCCTGTAATTGTTTCATTAACATGCATAATTTTATTATAATTGCTATTAATATCTAAAGTTGCTTTTGGATAATGTTGGTTTATACTAATAGAGCCATCTGCAGTAATACGCATTTTTTCTTTATCATTTGTTTTAATGACAATATCGCTAGGTGTAGTGGTATTAATATATGAATGATAAGGTTGTAATATATGTAATGGTTCTGGAATAGTAATAGATGTTGTATTAGATACCAATGCTGTAATTTTAGTTTGAAATATAAATTCTTGGTTATAGGTAAATCCTGTTTTTTTAGTAAAAGTAGCACTTAAACCATCTTCAAGAAGAATGGCACTAAAAGTAATTGGTATTAATTGTTTTTTATATATATTACCACCATCATTTGACCATCTAAATGTATTAGGTGAGCTTAAACTATCAATTTGTAATAAATAAACGCGAGATGTTTCACCTGTATAAGAACCACTAATAGTAACATTAGAAGAATCACTAATTGTTGTTACATTTGAACTTAAATCTGTAATTGTATCTAAACGTCCTGTAGTTTCCCAATATATACTTTTACCTACATCATTAATAGTAAAATCTTTGCCATTATTTACATTTAATGATTTAGGATTATATGTATTACCATCTACTCTAATTATAACATTATTTGTTTGATAAGCAATATAAGTTTCTAATATGGCTTTATTATTATTACTTCCAAACGAACCCATAGATAAAATACATTGTGTTTTATCTCCTAATGTATTACTTGTTTGTAATGTTAAATCAGCAGCAACATTACTTAATTTAGTATTTACAACAATACCATTATAACCTGCTTTATCACTACTTTCATCAGTTACAGAAACATCTAATTGATAATCAAGAGTACTAGTTGATTGATTTACAAGTAAATTTTGGTTTTGGAATTGAATAATTGGTGTTCCATCACTACTTGTTCCAAAATGAATATCTCCTGATTGTGAAATAAAACTAATAATATCACTACTTACAAAATACATATCGCCAGAATTAAGATTATAATCATTAAAACATTCCATATTGAGATTTTGAGTTTGATTAGATGAAACAGTTCCAACAGGTGATACACCAATATTAATATTAGAACCTTTAGATAATAATTCTATATTACCATAAGTTGTCTTTAAATTTATACCTGCTGTGCCTGCTGTTTGTAAAATACCACCATTTGCGTGTGTTGCTTCTAAAATAACCGCATTAGATAAATTACCTAAACTTGTTAATTTTAATTCACCACTATTAACATTAACAACAATATTACCATTGTCCGAATTTAATTTAATATTATTTGTTGAGTTCAATGTATAAGTTGAATTTGTTCTAATATCATATGAACTGCTAACACATTTATATTGTGTATCGCTTGAAAATGTTAAATTTCCATTATTATTTTCTTTTATATTTAAACTTGTTCCACGAATACTATTCATTTTATTTTATAATTTTATAGTTTATCTATTTTATAGTTATATTTTTATAGTTTTAAATTTACTAATAATTTATATAGTATGATCTATAATTTTTATATTTATTATTTTTTAAATAAATAAACAATAATAAATATATAAAAATTAAAATTATAAAAGATTATATATAAAGTAAAAAATATATTTATATTGTAGATAAAAAAAATTAAATTATAATTATAAATATACCTATACCTATACCTATACCTATACCTATAACTTTAACTATAATTATAATTATAATTAAAAATGCCACAAGCAGGATTATTAGAATTAGTAGCACACGGGGTTCAAGATGTTTATTTAATTGGTAATCCCCAATTTACGTTTTTTAAAACTGTTTATAAAAGACATACAAATTTTTCAATGGAAGCCTTTCAAATTAGTTATGATGCAAAACCAGATTGGGGTAAAAAAACAACATTTAATATTACTAGATATGCTGATTTAATTTATACAATGATGATTGAAATAGACATTCCTAAAATTTATACTCAATATACTGCTGATAGTTCTTGGGGAGGTAATGCCAGTGATTTCGATACAACTGACGCTAAAGGAACCATTAGTTGGGTTAATAATACTGGTCATGCTTCAGTTTTGTATTATGATATTAAAATAGGAGGACAACTTATAGATAGACAATATAGTGAATGGATGGAAATATGGACACAACTAACACAAAGTGAATCTAAAAAAAGAGGTTTAGACCAATTATTAAATCGTAATAGTAATTTAGAAAAAACATCTGCATCTCAAACTTTATATATTCCACTTCAATTTTGGTTTTGTCGTAATATAGGTTTAGCCCTTCCATTAATTGCTCTTCAATATCACGATGTAGAATTAGAAGTAAATTTTAGACCTTTAAACCAAATGTATACTTTTGGTCACAATAATTATTATAGTGCTACAAGTAATAATTCAACTACTCTTAGTCTTGTAAAATTATATGATGGTACACAAGATTTAACTGATAGAGATATTCAAGGTAAAATAATTACATTTTCAGATAATAGAACTTATTATATATCACCATCAGCAATAATTGGTGTAGGACAAACAGGTTCTTTAGGTAATCCATATTTAATAACTATGGTTCGTTCTATTCCTTCAGGATATACAAGTTCAACAATTTATATAAAACCAAATGGTACTCTAGATACTAAAAATTATAATACGGATATTGAAGAAGTTAGATTATATGTAGATTATATATATTTAGATACTGTAGAGCAAAGAGAATTCGCCAATGCCAAACATCGTTATTTAATAGAACAATTACAATATAGTGGTAGTGAAAGTATTGGAGCAAATGCTTTAACAAAAAAAATACCATTAGTATTTAATTTACCTATAAAAGAATTATTTTGGGTTAATCAATTAGATTCTGTATTTACAATTAATGATTTATTTAATTATTCAAATACAGTAGACCCTGCTGTTTCAGCAAGCAATATTATAGATAGTGCTCAAATCTATATAAATGGTCTTGAGCGTTTTAGAATTAGAAAGGCTGATTATTTTAGATTAATACAACCTTATCAAAAACATACTAGAAGCCCAAATGGTTTTATATATATTTATTCTTTTAGTGTTAAACCAGAAGAACATCAACCCAGTGGTTGTAGTAATTTTTCAAAATTAGATACGAAAGAATTGTTTTTAAATATTAAAGCCAATACAGAAGTTCAACAATCACGTGTTTATGGACTAAATTATAATATATTAAGAATTATGTCTGGTATGGGTGGTTTAGCATTTAGTTCTTAATTTATTTAATTTATTTTTTAATAATATATATATATAAATAAATATATATATATATATATTAATTAATACAGTTTATATATTTTATATATTTTATATATTTTATATATTTTATATATTTTATAGATTTTATAGATTTTATATATTTTATAGATTTTATAGATTTTATAGATTTTATAGATTTAAAAATGATTTTAAGACTCCTATTTTTAATATTATTTTTATTAATAGGTATTTTATTTACATTAGGATATAATTTATTTTCAATTATTAATTTTAAAAATAAATTATATAATGTTGAAATTTTTATTGATAATATGAATATTAATAATACACAAACAAATGAAACTATTAATTATAAATACAATGACCTTACTATAGATAATAGTTATAAAATTATATTAACTTATTTATATTATATATGTATTGCTACATCTTGCCTTATTGGTGGAGGTATTATAGTTTCATATTTACGTATGAAATTTATTAGTAAAATTTTATTTATATTAGCACAAATATTTATGTCAACATGTGTAGGAGTAATACTATTTATTTATTATTCATCTTCTTTTATTGAAAACATAATACCTTCGCCTGATATAATACAAGGAGTTCAAATACCACAAGAATATAAAAAAATTAGTGCTTCATATGGTACTGGAGGTTTATTATTAATTATTTCATATGTAGCAATGATTGTAATTTATATTCTGTATTTATTTATAGGTTAATAAATTATTATGTGTAAAAAATATCTTACAAATTTGTAATAAAATTATAAAAATTGAAATATTTTATTTTATAACTTTTAAATTATCAATAATTATTTATTAAATAATAAGTAAAATGTCAAAAGAAACTAAAATAACACAAAAAAACCAACTACATATATATGTAAAACAATAACACAAAAAACAAAAGATTTGATTATTAATAGACATTATAATGTATATTTTAATTTGCACTAAAAAATAAATTTACATATTTTTAATTTAAACATACTATCCTATTAAATTAGATTACTGTTTTTATATCTTCCATTGATATATATACCATTAAAAAGTTAAATTGACAAACAATTGATATTAATGTTTATAAAACTTATATTCTTTCAACCTAATGTATAAAACAGAAATGAAATTGATAAAGTAATTAGTGCCTTGATATAGTAGTAATTTAAATATTATTAATTTGACAGAAGGAACACTACATATACTAGAACGCAAGTCAAGACTAAAAGAACTTAACCGTTATTATACAGTATATATTTTAATGTAATATTAAAATATAGTGTGAAATTAATTATTTAATTAAATAATTAAAAATAAATATCTACTTTAAATATAATAACCGTCAAATAAATTCAAGGCTTTTAAAAGCTCTTTTGGGTTTATCAATTTATAAGCACGCTCGTTTATTTAAGGATAAGCCTAATAATAAAAATAGAATAAAAAATGTCTAAAACTATTACTAAAAATTTATCAGAACCTTGGTTTTCACTTATTAAAGTTGGATTAAAAACAGTAGAAGGTAGATTAAATAAAGGGGATTTCGCATCATTAACTAAAGGAGAGTGTATAAAATTTGTTAATACCGATTTAGGATTTATAAGAAATTATACAATTAAAATAACAAGTATACATAAATACACTTCATTTAGAGAGTATTTAGAAAAAGAAAAATTAGAAAAATGCTTACCAGGTATTGAAACAATAGAAGATGGTGTAAAAGTTTATTATAAATATTATTCAAAAGAAGATGAAGAAAAATATAAAATAATTGCTATAAGATTTAAAATTATAAAATAAAATAAATAATTTGTTCTTTTTTAGTCTTTTTCTGGTCTAACTAAACATTCTAATTTAACCCAATTTTTTTTATTTGTATCTATTTCTAATACTCCTTTTATAAGAATATTTATTTCAGGACAAGGTATATTAATATTTATATTTTCATCATTATTACTATTACTATTATCTATATATGTCTTAATATGTTGATATAATTGTTTAATACCATCAATAGTAGGTTTTAAATGTAATTCATTTAATTTTTTTAATATAGGTTTAATTTCATTTTGTCTTTGTTCTTTAGTTCTTTTAATCATTTTTATTTTAAAATTAGATTTACAAATTATTATTCGCGAGTTTTATAAATTTTAAATTTTAATTATATATATAAAAGATATATTTTTAAATATATTTTTAAACATATTTTTAAATAATATTTAATCATAGTATCAATTATTAGATTAGAAATAAATATTGAAATAATATATTATTAAATAATAATATAAACATAATTTTATTTTCAAAATAAAATTTAAACTACATTATAGTTAATTAGAATACAATATAAAAACAAACTACACTTATTTATTAGAGGATAAACCCATTATATAAATTTAAGGTACAATATATAAATTTTGTGGTCTTGATGTAATACTTGTAACATCATCATCAAATGTATCATAAAACATATTTAACACATCCATACGTGTTTTTCTAACATCTTCATCTGTAGGTTTAGTTGGTTCTGGATAAACCATACTTGAGGTTAATAATTTGGGATTTCTATTTGGTAAATTAATAGTGTCCTTAATAATTGCTTCATCTATTCTTGGAATGGTATTGTTATTATCACATTTATTAGAATTTATCATTTGTTTAAGCATTATTATATTATTAAAATCGCTTTTTTGTTTCATATAATTATTAAGCATTGAATATAAAAATATACATATGCTAAATAAAATAACTAAATGTAAAATTTGATTATTTTTACATTCTTGCCATAAACCATTTAAATCAGTATTTAACATTTTATTTTATAATTATATTTATATTTACTATTATTTATTTATAAATTAATTAAAATATATATTGTACTATATATTTTATGATATATATTTATTTTAATTAATTTATAAATAAACAATAGTAACATAATTATCTGTATCTAGATATAATTTCATTTTTAATTTTATTTATTTTTTCTATAATACTATTTATAATTTCTAATTTAGAACTAATAAAAGTATTTTCTTCTGTAGTATAAATATTTAATTGTAAATTACATTCATTTGGTATTTTTTTATTAATAATAATTTGAAAATTAGCAAAATCCCAGTTCCATATAAAAATTAATAATTCTTCTTCATTTAAAATAGATTTATGAAATCTACCTTCTTTTGCTATTAAATGATACATTCTAATTAAAGTATCATTATTACTATCTAATGTATTTATTAATTTTTTACTATATGTTTGTATTGATTGTATATTATTTGTAAATTTCATATCGTGAAAAAAAGATGGAAACGCTAGAGTTGAATTACTATGATTACGTTTATTATTATCAATTGTAATAATTGTTTCTCTATCCACATTAATATATTTTTTAGTATGTATAATTTTAGGTTCTAGTTCTAAAACAGATGTAATTAAAGGAATATAATTTTCATCAAATGGAAAATTAGTATCATACATATTTAATACATCTGATTTAGAGGAATAATAACTTATTGATATTAAATTAATATTATTTAATGTTGTTTTAATAGTATCTTCATTTAAAATAAACATTTTTTGTGAATTATTTATAAATTAATTAATTAATTTATTCAAAATAAAGATTTATTAAAAATACAATAATAAGAATAATAATAATATATTTATATTGAAAAATTAATAAATATAAATTAAAATAAAATGTATTTTTATTCATATATAAAAATTGAAAAGTTAAATTTAAAGATTAAAACTATAATATAATATATTTGTATTTTTACTTTAAATTTATCTGTTAATAAATTTAGTTACTATAATTTTTGTAAAATAGTTAATACTATAATTATGGCAAATTTAACTATAAATCCAATTACATTTAATACAAAAAACAATGAAGTAATACTTGATAAAGAAAAAATACATTGGAAAAAACAAAAAGCAACATTATCTAAAAAAAAAAATAATTCTATAAGTAAATATTTAAATACAAATTATGGTAATATAATAAATAATAATAAAGGTGGATTGGTATTTGCATCTTTTGATTATAATGATAAAAGTAGTATTTATTTAATGTTTTCACCTAATGAAGAAGATAAAACAGAATTAAACTATGATTTATATATACCTAGTATTGATAAAATAGATATAATTGAAGAATCACACGATATTGAAAAAACCGATGAAAAAATTATTGTTTATGGTAAAGTATATGGTGTATGTGTTGAAAATACAACTTATTATTTTAAATCAATTAATATTGATGAATATATTGAATTTGTTCAAAGAAATAATACAATAAATGATGAACATATTTATGATGAATATGATTTAAATGATGAAGAATTAGATGATGATGACGATGATGAAAATGATGAAGATGATGAAAATGTTGAAAATGATGAAAATGACGAAAATGATGAAAATGATGAAGATGATGAAGATGATGATGATAATATTGATGATGACTTAACAGATGACGAAAATATAAGTGAAGATGAACTAAGTGATACAAATGAAGATGTTGATGATGATTTAAATGGTATTAATGATTTAGATGATGAGTTAAATGATGATTTAAATGGAGATGATTTGAACAGAGATGATATAGATGAAGAAAAAGAGACTAAAGAAGATGAAGAAGATGAAGAAATAATAGAATCAGTAGATGATGAAGAAAAAAATAATGATGATAATGATGGTGAAGAGGAAGAGTTAATTAATTTAGATGATGATGAAGAAACAATTAAAAAACCTAAACGTAAAAAAAGAGCCAATAAAAATAGTAAATTAATAAAAATAATTAATATTGATGATTTAGATGTTTTAACTGATATTTTAATTGAAGAAAAAAAAGAATGTATTACTAATGAAAAAGATTTACATATAAAAAGACAACAGGCACTACACATTTTAAAAAACATAAAATTAAGTAAAAACAAAATACAATTCATTGAAAAAGGGATTTATAATTATACTATTAGAAAATGTCATTTTAGAAAAAAAATTCCTATATGGGAAAATAATCATTTTACAGATATTTATATTAGTAAAGTAAAAAATATTTATCTAAATTTAAATAGCAATGAATACATAAAAAATGATTATTTAATGAATAAAATGAACGAAAATGAAATTGACCCTTACGATTTAGCATTTATTGATACATTTAAATTATATCCTGAAAAATGGGCTGATATTATTGATGAAAAAATGAAAATAGAAAAATTATTAAAAGAATCATTACAAGAATCTGCTAGTGATTTATTTAAATGTCCTCGATGTCATAAACGTAAAACAATTCATTGTGAAGTTCAAACACGATCATCTGATGAACCAATGACTACATTTATTACTTGTCTAGAATGTGGTAAAAAATGGAAACAATATTAATAGGCCTAATAATTATAATTTACATAAAATTATCTTATTACCAATCCAATACCCTATCATATTAATAATAATATCAAATATTTTATTACTACAAGGTTCATTCCAATATTTTTCAGGTATAAACCAATATTTTATTATTATGTTTTTTGTAAAATCTATATGAGAAATACTATATTCAAAAATTTCCCATAGTAAACTTAGTATAAAAATAATTTTATATTGTTTTTTAAAAAATAAACCTATTATAAAATAGATTAAAAAATGATTAACTGATAAAGCATCAATATTTGATGTTTTATTCATAGATGTATTCATAGTTGTATTCATAGTTGTATTCATAGTTGTATTCATAGTTGTATTCATAGTTGTATTCATAGTTTTATTCATAGATGTATTCATAGTTTTATTCATAGTTTTTATTTTTTATATATTTTATATTTACGTTATAGTTACATTTTATTTTTATTTTTTATATATTTTATATTTACGTTATAGTTACATTTTATTTTTTATATATTAAAATAACAAAAAAAACAATTTAAAAAGAAAAGAACAAATATCAATTGCCTGTATGGCGTAATGGATAACGCGCAAGCCTTCTAAGCTTGAGATTCTGGGTTCGAGCCCCAGTATAGGTATAATTTTTTTATTTTTTTTATGGTTTTCTATTTTTTCTTTACTATCAATTAAAAATTTATTCATTAATTCAATATTTGTTCTATAATATTTTCAACTTTAGTATTATCAACCATTAAATTTGTATCCATAATAGTGCTATCAATAATAACAACAGGTTTATTTTCTTTTTGTAATGTATCATAAAATTCAATATGTTTTACATATAAATTAGTTTGGTATTCTTTATCGATAGTGCTTTCACCATCACGATTACGACTATTAATACGTCTTAAACTTTCATCTAAAGAAGTATCTAATAAAACCCATTTATCTACACGCATAGGCATAATATAACTCCACATAGACCACCATTTATTATACATATTCATTCTTAACTCGCCAATAGAATCTTTTAATAATTCTAAAAATATATATTTATCCGTCCAAATACTACGTTCTAAAATATAAACATCAGCATCTTGATTATTATATAATTCTTCAATGATGCTTTCAATACGTGTAATAAAACTATACGTTTGAAATTCATAACAATGATTAGGAATATCTTTGTAAAAATATTGTAATACACCTGTATCATTCCATAATTTAACAGGTTCATAAATGGCTTTTACTTTTAAATTACCATATTTATTTGTTTTATTATTTCTTTCATTAGTTGTTTCATTATTTCTTTCTTTATTTATTTCTTTTTCAATTAAAGAAATAACAGTTGTTTTACCTGCTCCAATAACTCCATCTACAATAATAAACTTTTTTTTAGGGTCGGCTAATAATTCTTGAACTTTTTTAATCTTTTCAGATTTGAAATCAATATTTAAATCTATTTCTTGCATCATAATTAATAATTTAATTAATTAAAAATATTATTTAAATTAATAAATTTATAAATTTACTTTATAACGTATTAAAGAATAAAGTAATTTATTTAAATAACTAATGTATTTTAAATTTTAATTTTTAAACTTAACTTTTTTATATTTTTAAAATAGACTTTATTTTTTAAATTTAATAAATTAGAAAAAAAATAACAATTTTTTTATTAATTATATTTATCTAAAATATTAAATAATAAATAAAAATAATATATTAATATTTCTATATATCAGTTAAAAATACGCTATTTGGGATTAGTGCCAAGGGATATATATTCATAACTATCATACAAGTCTGCGGGCTCACTACCTTCAATGGTATAATCCTTATTTGTTGGTATGTATTTTACACTTGCATACTCTAATTCACCTTTGTAAAAACTCAAGACTAACTCAGGGTCATATGCATTTCTTTTACAGTTTCGACATTAAAAATAACAGCACGAAATATTTGTTTGTAAATGAGTTAGGATATTGACAAGTAGGAAATTTTATACTTTCAACAAAGGGTAGTGTTATGCTATCACTACAACTCAATGTCTTGATTATAAAATTTACATCACACATATTGATTTATAAAACAAAATATACTTCATCTTCAATAAGCACAAGAGTTCCTTGTAGATTGTACTTTACAGCATTTGTATTAAATTTTACCATATCTATAGATATGATAAATATCAATAACAAGACATTATAATTACAATTATGTAATTTTATTTTCAATTTTAGTTAATTTTCTATTGTCTGAAGTTTTTTTTCTATTTTTTACAATTTACACTTTACATCTAACATCGTCTTCTGTATAAATTAATCCTTCTTTTTTATAAATAGTTCTAGCACCATCAGCAATTGGTATTTCACTATCAAAACTGACTAATTCTTGATATGTAAATTCTCTTGATGAAAAATTATCTAGTTTAGTATTAAATTCTTCTATATCAATTGTATTTCTCATCTTTTCTAAATTATTTATATAATTTTGAGTAATATATTCTACTCTTTCTTTTGGTATATCATTACGAATAACTAATATCATTCTAGATGAATAAGTATCTAGATAACTATATTTATTTTCACTTTTATGAAATTTATTTAAGTCCACAGCACGAGGTTTAATATGTTGAAAATATTTTTTAATAAGTGAGTTGAAATTATCTCTTACATTTACTATTTTTAAATCATCCATTAATGTTTTAGAATAAAGTTCTTGTTGATTTAATGTTGGAAGTGCTATTATAGTATCTTCACTAGTTGTTCCTTGTTGATTATTTAATTCAAAATTAATAAGATTTGAAAGATTATTACGATCATCTAGAGTTGGTTTTTTTTGTATATGAATATATCTAAGTAGCATAGTTTTAGACATTTCTAAAAGTAATTTATTTTTAGGATTTAAAACAACGAAAATTGCATCATATTTATCTTCACGAAATGCCTTTATTAACTCTTCCAATTCTGTTTCTATGATTTGTGTATTATTATAAGTATTATTTGTAATATCTATCCCATAAGCCGAACACATTTTAATATAATCATAATAACTATCTGCTAATATACCTATTTTTTTATCTTTTATATCTATAAATTCTACTATGTTTGAAAAATTATTTGCTATTAAATAAAAGTCTCTATCAAATCCAACACCAATAGCACTAAAATTAATAGGAGGATATAAATTAGTTAATGTTTCTTCATCTTCTAATCTATCTAGAGATATATCAAATGTTTTTGCTAATAAACGTGTTAAATACCGACAGTCTTTTTTAATATATCTACTTAATAATTCTTCACTAATAAAAGCAATATCAATTTCATTATTTATAAATTTATAAATGGTTTCTATATTTGTCATACATTTCATTTGTTTTACAGGATAAATAGCACGGCGAAAATAATTTCCTACTAAATATTCATAAGAACCTGTAGTATAATAACAATAATTTATTAAAGGTAGTGAAATTGAGTTTTTAACAACAATGGGCTTATTTTTATCACGTAAATAAGAGTTAGTATCAAAATCAACAGTATTTGAAAGTGATGGTGTTAATGAAGAATATTGAGAAGAGAATGCCTCTGTCATAGTATCATTTAATGATTTACCATTTATAAGATTTATAATAATAGGTTTAATATAGTCAGTATAAGTAGCAATAATAACAAGTAACGATAGAAATACTATTATTATAGTGTTAATTGTTATGTTATTTAATATATTCATTCTTGGAGACTACTTTTTTTATACTTATAATTATTATTTATATTAGGCTTATCCTTAAATAAACAGATGTGTTTATTAAATGATAAACCTAAAATAGCTTTTTAAAGGCTTGAACTTATTTGACGGTTATTATTTTTAAAGTAGATATTTATTTTAATTATTTAATTAAATAATTAATTTCAAACTATATTTTAATGTTGCATTAAATATATACTATATAATAACTGTTAATTTCTTTTATTAATCTATATTAATATCTCTTCTATAACGTTCATGTCTATTACCGAGTATCATATAAGTATCAAATAGTTTTTAAATAGTATAACATCCATTCTTATATTTAATTAGAAATATACTATAAAAAAAACTAGACTTATTTATTAGATGATAAGCCCATTATATTTATTTAGATTAATCTATATATTAAATATAAAATTGAAAATATAAAATTATAAATAATAATAATAATAGTCTTCTTAAATACTAATATTAAAGTATAAACTAAGTTATAAAAAATAAAGTATATCCAGAATAAATAGTTAAAATTCCTTATAAAGTATAAGTAGTGTCTTATACTTTAAGTATAATGGATAGTTTAAATGATAATTAAAACCATATATTTTTTGGTATATATAAATTAACTAATAAATAAACATTAGTAAAATAATTAGTAAATGGTTATATGTGTGGATATACTAAAATTGATACATCATCACTTTATAAAATCAACATATCATTGGACAATTTTTAAATACTTTAATACTTTTCATACTTTCATACCTTTTATACTGTTTATACTTTTCATACTTTTTTTCTTTTCATTACACGCATTTAAAAAACTATTTTCATATGAAGTTTCGCACTGTCTCTTGTTTTTTTTAGATTTGACATTACAACTTATATCTTTCATTCCTTTACTAAATGATGAATTTAATTCATCTTTACAATTAAGTTCTTTTTTTTTAGAATTAGTGTTTGAGTTTTTGTCTTTACATTCTTTTAACATTAGTTTTGTAAAATCATTATTACATTTTGTTTTTAATTTATTATGATATTGTAAACACAATAGTTGTTTAGTCATTTTAATATGTGGTGTTTTTATTAAATCTTTACAATTTACTTTTTTATTATTTAAAGATTTTTTCATAGATTTTGAACTTTTACGACTTTTACGAGATATAGGCATTTTTAGAACTTTAAAATAATTTTGCGATTTATGTCTTAATATATAGAAAGATTTTAATAAATAAAAAATAAAAATAATAAAACATAAAAATAATAAAACATAAAAATAATAAAACATAAAAATAATAAAAAATAAAAACTAAACACTAACTTTATATACCAGGTTTCATATATTCTATTTCAGCATATTTAATATTTAATTCATTTTCTTTAAACAATGTTTTTACAAAATCAAAAAGTCTCTTACCACTGTTATATTTACCGTAATTTTGTATAAACCATTCGCGGGGAGTGTATTCATTATTATTTAATTTTGTCATAAATTTATCTAAAACTGGTTCAAAGTCAGTATCAATAGTATCGGGGTCAAAGAATTCACCAGATTGTTCTGAAACATATTGCCAACCACCTAATATTTTTTTATTCATCAATACAGGAAGATTAAAGCACATTGCTTCACTAACAGTTCTGGGTGAGGCATCGGATTCACTACAGGTTAAAATAAATTTACACTTATTAAAACTCGTTATAAATTTACTATAATCCATAAAATCGGTTTGTTCCATCAATTGATGACAGGTAGGAGGAATTTCACAACCAATACGTCCAACTAAAAGACCTTTTAATTTATATTTTTTACACATAATATCAATTAATTTTTTTGCTATATCAAACCGTCTTATTTGTGACTGCCATCCAACTGGACAATCTTTATCACCTTCTTTTTTATCACCATCTTTTAAACAAATGTAAATAAAATCATATTCTTTTTTAACATTAGTGTCTGGTAAATGTTGTTCGTAATTTGCGAAATCACTTTCGGCTAATTGAATACGTGGGAATCCATTTTTCATCCATTTATTATTATTTTCTTCTGTAAAAACAGTACACCAACCTTTAGTTAAATCAAAGTAATCATAAGTATAACATTTATGTTTTGGGTCATTAAGTGCGTCGTGTATATTACTAATGGGACCAGGAAATTCACTATAACTACTTAAACCAATAAACTGATAACCTTTCTGTTTATAGTTATTATAATTTGTTTCACAATCATCTCTAGAAAAACTATGGGTTATAAAAATAATATTAGTTTTAACTTCACTGCCATCTTTTTTAACTGCTTGTAAATTTAAGAATGGTCTAGATACAGTTTCTACTTCTAGACTATCATTAATAATGTTATTAGAAAATAGAGTTGTAATACTGTGATTATTTATAATGTAAGTATAGAGACAATATAAAGTAATGAGACTTAAGACACATAAAATTGTATATACAATATAATTTTTATGTTTATAATAAGTATTAATATTTATAGGTAAAATAGAATTCATTGATTTTTTAAATTCTTTAAAAGAAATTAAATTTACCATTTTAATAATTTAATATTATTTTAATATTTATTTAGAAAATAATAAATAATTAATAATAATAAGAATATTAATAATAATAAGAATATTAATAATAAAAAGAATAATTTAAAAGAATACTATACTAAATAAAGGTAGTGTTATTACTGAATAGTTTAATAAATGATAAAAATAAATAAAAATATATAAATATATAAAATATGAGTATTAATGATATTCTAAATAATGATAATAACATGACTAAAGATAATAATAATATAAATACTAGAAATAATATAAATAACACAAATAATGAAAAAGTAAATATTTCAATTAAGTCTTGTAAAAATATTACATCTAAACAAGCATTACTTATTATACCAATAACACAATATTTTTCTAATAAATATATATTAAATAAATTAATAACTGTTCTTAAGGGAGAATCAATTTCATTAAGGTTAATAGATTGGTTTGTTACAAATTATTGTAAAAAATTTAATTTAATGTATAATTTAAATGAATTTGTAGATACGGATGAGGAAAAAGAACTATTAAAAAAAAAGGTATCTTCTTTTGATAATTATATTTTAGTTCATAATAATTATAAAGGTCAATTAAAAGCTTATAGTAAAAAGAATTTTGATCCATTTTGTCGGCGTAATCGTATTCGGTTTTATTATGATGATAATAAGTATTTTATTACAACTGTAGGTCAATTAAATTTTTTTAAGTGGGCTATAGAAAATAATATTATAAATTATATAAAAAAAAATATAAAAGATGTAGAAAATGATATGAATTTAAGATGTGAGATTGTTAAAAAAATTTCAAAAAAAAAGCAAGATACAATAATTAATTTAAATAATACTAATACAATTGTTAATGAAACTATTTCTAAAATAAAAAAAGGCATAGTAACTAGAAAAAAACGCAAAGAAATATCTGCTCCATCTTCAAAATCATTATCAATACATAATTTACCAATGACAATTATTTTTGATTAAGATGTCATTGGGTGATCAGTATCAATTTTACAGTTAGGATTGTAAATTACTGCCCTAGACTCGGGAATAGAAATACCTTCAATATTCCCAGACCCTTCTAAATGAAATCCTGGTTCTCTAATTGTAGCAAGATTACAATTATCATCATTTAAAAATCCACCTTTTTGTTTTAAATGTTTTTTAGATTTAGATTTAAATTTATATTTAGATTTATACTTAGATTTATATTTGGAATTATTTTTGTTAAATTTTAATTTACGTGTAAAATTACAATTACTACCTCCACTCATAGATTTTTTAGTTTTTTTATATGAGGATTTAGATTTAGATTTAGAAAGTTTGTTTAATACTTTTTTAAAAGTAGTTTTCTTCATTTTAAAGTTTTTAACAGCCATAGTAAATAATAATAATTATTCTATATTATTATTAATATATATTATTATTAATATATATAATTATTTTTTATGAATTATAATTATTTATAAATTATAATTATTTTTTTATAATTGTAGAATAAATAATAGTTATAATTTTATAAAAAAAAGTTTCAACAATAATAACATCTTTATTACAATAACTTATATCTCTTATGATTATATTTAATTCTTCTATAATTTGACTTTTAATAGTAAAATGTAATTTAGTAATACATAATTGTTTAATAATTTCTTTTACGAATACAATTAAATCAATATTTAAAGAAACTAATGTATATAAAAATGTGCGTATTTCTAATGCTGAATTAACTGTAGATAATATTAATTTTGTTTTTATAAATTTTTTTGCAATTAATGATAATAGTGATAGTGTATTTTGTTTAGTTTTAAAAAAATCAATACCATTTACATCAATATTATATTTAATTTGTGCTATAGTTGTCCCAATATTATAATTATTTGAAGTATAAATAGAATAAAATTGTTTAAGTAATGAACTTGTTAATAAAATTTGTGTATTTTCTTTATCATAAAATGATTTTTTAAAGTTAGTTTTGAATAATTTACAAAAAGAAACTTCATCTAATGGTTTAAATTCAATAGAAGAACAAGATGTTCTTATTTTATTATCTATTTGTGTAAATGTAGTAGATGTAAAAATATAAGAACTATGTAATGATATTTTATCAATCATAAAACTAATATACCGTTGAGCATCTTTATTACATCGTTGAATATTTGATATAATTATAATTTTCTTTTCATTTTCATCAAAATTTTTAGATTTAGATAATTTATATAAGAATTCCAAGTGTTCTAAAATATCAGTATTATTATGTAAAACTTTAAGATTTAAAAAAAATATATTTTCATAAAAAAGTAATTTTGTATAGTTATTGTCAAATTGTTTAAAATAATTAATATTATTTAGTTTATCTTCATTATTAAACGTTGGTAAATAACAAGGTATATTAACTAGTAAATTAATAATACACGTTAGTTTTCCAATACCTTTTTTACCATAAATAAGTAATGGTATATCACAATTTGAATTATAAAATAATTTTAGTTTATGAATTGTATCTTCATTTGTAAAAAGTACTTTTTCTGGTATATGTTTATGTTTTAAATAATCATTATTACTAAATTTATTGAGTTGATATTCTATATTATGTGTAATTTCTATAGTTACATCATCATTAGTATTATCACTGTTATTATTACTATTACTAGAGTATTCTTTACTATCATTTAAAAAATTATCCATTTCATAATTAAAATTAAAAATTATTTATTAATATAGTAAAAATTTATTTTTATATTATGTAAAATAGAAGTAGTTAATTAATAATTGTTTTAATTTTTTTAATCCAATCTTTCATATTACAATGTTTTAAAACCCATTCTCTTCCTTTTTTACCAATGTCTTCTTTATTGTCCCAAGCATACTTTATTTTTTCTTCAATATAAGTTAAATCATTATTTCTTTTCCAATCAAGTTTAACAAAACAATCTTCAGGTATATCTTTATAAAATAATCCAACATTAGAAGAAATAACAGGTATACCACATATTAGAGCATCTAAAGTAGCATAAGAATAACCTTCACATAAAGAAAGTTGTAAGAATAAGTCGCTTTCTAAATATTTGTTTTGTTTTCTTTTTATCCAAGAGTCTATATCATTCATATTTAAAGGATATGAATTTAATTGTATAAATTCATAATCATTAATATTATTTTTCAATTGTTGTATAATAAGTGAGCCTTTATTAACATCTTTCCAATTTCCTAAAATAGTTGGTTTTTCATTCCAATTTATTTTATATCTAGTTTCATCAAATTCTGTTGTATGTAAAAGTTTAGTATTTTTAAATTTAGTATAAATATCTTTATAATAATGAGTAAATTCATCAGTGCAAAATTGTGAAATACTAATTATAGTAGTAGTTTCAGGTTTTCTATAATAAAGCATTTTTTCTTGTCCTTTACAACAAAGATTTTTCCAATAAGCATTCCAACCAGGTTCTCTTTCAGCGTGTGTTTGTGCTACACCGTGATGAACTAAATAGGTTTTATATTTATTAGGTATATCACATACTAAATGATTATCAGTAATAACTATAAGATTTTTAACACTATATAAATATTCTAATAATTGTGTTTTTTGTTCAGGACCTTTAAAAAATTTACGATTAGGAAATGCTAATTTTATATGAGAATCATATCTAGCAACACCTCCAAAATCCCCAATATCATAACTTCCACAACAATAATGAACTATCGTCATTTCAACTTCATTACTCTCCTTATTCTCTTTACTCTCCTTATTCTCTTTATTCTCCTTATTCTCTTTACTCTCATTTTTATAATTATCTTTAAAATAAGTATATAATTCAATACATTTTTTTCTCATTTCAAGTTTTTTAGTTTCACTAAGTAATGATAATAAATCAGTAAGAGTATTTAAATCTTTTTCTTTTATTCTAATAATAGCATCTTCCCATAATTCGTGAATTGGTAATTCTAAAGTATCTGCTAGAACAATTGGTATAGTACCAATGGCTAAACATTCCCATAAACGAATACTATTTGGACCAGAACCTGAAGGACAGAGACTAAATTCAGAGTCTAATAATAATTGATTATAGTCATTTGTATTATTAATATGTTGTTGTGTTTCATTTAATTCTTTATCATTATTTTGTTTAGTAGTATATACAATATTATTATAATGCCACAATCCAATATTTTTAATATAACAATTCTCAGGATGCTTCATTTTAAATATTTGTTCTCTAATATCTGTTAAATAACATTGTTTATCATAAGCACCTTGAAAGTTATATAAATATTTACGTTTAATCGTAAAAAAATCAATATTTTGAAATAATTGATTACGATGATGGTCTTCTATATTAGCAGCATAAAGAGGGCAGGGTTTAATATAAATTTCATTAATACAATTTTCATTAATTACTTTATGAGGACTATAGACAGTTTTTATATTTAATAGTTTAAATAAAACAAGTAATTGTCTAAAATGAATATGTTGGCAACAAGTATAATATTCTTTTTTGTTGTTATTATTATTATTAAAAATATGACTTAAATAAGGTTTTAATAAATTTAATATAATATTTAAATTATAACGTTTATCAATTATTGTAGCCCAAGGTAATCCAATATAGTTTTCATCATTTTTATTTTGTTTATAAAATGTTTCTTCTGTAATAACTGGGTATTGCCAGAATAATTTAAATTTTGTTATTATTTCATCGGTAGGTAAAGCCATTTTATAATCGGCGTATCTTCTAATAAATAAGTATTGTTTGTTTTTTATATTGTATTTCTAATTAAATATAATGTAGTTTAAATTTTATTTTGAAAATAAAATAAATAGTTAATTTAAAAAATATATTATATATTAAATATAAAAATTGAAATTTTTATATATTATTTATCTACTAATACATATGAGTGAAAAAAATATGAGTGAAAATAATACTAATAATAAAAAAAGTTTAGGACAATTTTTTACAAAAAACTATGAATATATATTACAAACTATGTTAATACCTGAAAATGTAGAAATTATTATTGAACCATTTACAGGCGATGGAGATTTACTTCATTTTTTGAAAAATAATAATAAAAATAAATATAAATTAGAATGTTATGATATAGAACCTAAACATTCTTATATTATAAAACAAGATACTATTCAAAATCCTCCTAATTATAATAATAAATTTGTATTTACAAATCCTCCATATTTAGCGAGAAATAAATCAAGCAATAAATTATTATTTGATAAATATGATGTAAATGATTTATATAAATGTTTTATTAAAGAAATAATAAAAAATCCAACATTAGGTGGTATTATTATAGTTCCTTTAAATTTTTGGTCATCAATAAGAAAAAATGATATTGTATTAAGAAAAGTATTTTTAGAAATATATAATATAACTATTATAAATATATTTGAAGAACAAGTATTTTCAGATACTACATATACAATATGTAGTTTTCAATTTACAAAAAAAAGTAGTAAAAATAATACTACAGAAAGTAATAGTATTTTTACTACTACAAAAAGTATTATTGATAATACTATAAATATTACTTTGTATCCATCAAAAACAAAAATACAAACAATTTTAAATGATAATAATAATTATATGATTGGTGGAGAAATATATAATTTAATTACAAAAAATAAATATAAAATTACTAGACTTACATCAAAAAATAAAAATAAACAAAATACAAATATTATTGTTAAATGTATAGATGATAACAAAGATAGTAAAATTGGTTTAACATATGAAGAAAATAGTAATAATTTATATATTGATGAAACCGAAAATCAAAGCGCAAGAACATATGCAACTCTTATTATTGAACCATGTATTGATATTAATATACAAAAACTATTAGTTTTAAAATTCAATACTTATTTAAATAAAAAAAGAGAAAAATATAGTTCATTATTTTTAACTAATTACAGAGAAAGTAAAGATATAGCACGCAAACGTATTTCATTTGATTTAGTTTATTTAATTGTAGAATATATTCTAGATAATTTAGATACAATTGATATATTAGATTTAGAAACACTAACTATATAAAAATAATTTTTATTAGTATAGTATTTATTTTAATATTTTATATTTAGTTTATTTTATATTTGTTATTTAGTTTATTTTATATTTTTTATTTACTTTATATTTTTTTGTTTCCACCAAGATTCAAACATATATGAATCACCAATAAATAAATATTTTTTAATTAATTCTATATCATTTTTAAATAATTCTTCTAAATATTTATAGTTATCATAATGTTTATTACAACAATTTCCATCTAAAATATTTATAAAATAAGTATTTAAATTATTTGATTTTTTCAAATAAAGTATAGTATGTTTTATAAAATGATACACTTCTCTTAATGAACGTGTTTGAGCACCACCTGTATCACATACAAATTTTAGATTAAAATAAATTATATTATTATTTATTTTAATTTTACAATCAAAATTTTCTGTATATTCAAATCCATTAGTTTGTTTTAATGGATGTAATAACGATACTATTGTAGATGTTTCCATATATAGTCTATCATTTGTTTTACTACAAGGTATATTTATTATACTTTCAATTATTTTACGTTGAAATAATTCACACTCATTTTTTTTACCATTTACATACCATAATTGAGATTTTCTCCAATTTTTAGTTTGTAAAGATGATTTAATAAGTTGTGGTATATTATTAATAGTTGTATATTCTTTTTTATCTTCTTTTTTATCTTCTTTTGAATTAATTTTTATATTTGTCTTTTTTATGGTTTCCATTTTAAATTTATTATAAATAAATATTATTATTTTAATATTGATTTTGTTTGTAAATTTTATATTATTTTAAATATAAATTCAATTTTATTTAAAATAATAATAATAATAATATAAATTATATTAAACTACAGACTTTAAATAACAAAAAATCTAATATATAAACTACAATCATTTATTTAAGGGTAATCCTAATAGATATTGATTATGGATGATATGTTTATAGAAATTTTATTCATTAGTATTTTACTAATATAAATTATATTCTTTTATTTTATTCTTTTTCATCTTTAGTTTCATTATCTATTGTATTTAATTTATATTCAAGAACTTGATACCATATTAAAAGACTAAATCCAACTTTAGCAATAATATCAAGAATATTATAACTAATATTTTTTCTATTATTATCAAAAAAATAAACTATACCGTACATAGTCCAGATAATACTAAATGCTATAAATACATTTATATTACTAGAATGACAATAATTAGTCCAAATAAGATACAACATTATAATAAAAGGTATAAATCCTAAAACATTAGCAAGAATATAATTTATTAATTTAGTTTCTCCCATATATCCAAAGACTAACATTAAAAAGTTTAATAACATAATAATTATTATTTTTTTATCTTTTAAAATTATATTAAATGTATCGTCTTCTGTTTCTGGTGTTTTTTTATTTTCATCTTTATTTTTAAGATAAGATAAATATATAATTAATGATAATAATAATAAAGGTGTTGTAGCAAACCAATCTAGATATCTATAAAATGTTAAATCAAAATTTTGATTTGTAGCATAGGATTTTATCAAAAAAACATAGGCAATACTAGCAATTATAGTAACACACGTTTCAATACTTAAAATATATTTTAAAGGTAATATTTCTTTTGTAAATGTATTTAATGATCCAAAGCCAGTTAAAATACTTGAACTAATAAGTAATATATAGGCTAAATTAAATGTTAATTTTTGTAAATGCATTATTATTATTATTATTATTATTAGCAAATATTTTATTTATATGAGAATATATTTTTTTATTAGTTTTAATATTTAAAAATCTAATATTTCTCTATTATCTTCTTCATCATTATCATTATCACCATTACTATTACCTTTAACTATAACTTCATTATCCAAATCAATAATTAATGATGATTTTTTATTTTTAGTATCTTTAGTTTCTTTCGTTTTAGTTGTTTTTTTATTAGAAACATCTTTAACAAAACTCACAATAGGTTTAAAGTTAAGGTCAGGTTTATCAATAACATTAAATACTTTCAAAGGATATTCTTCAGTTTTATAATATTTTTCACGTAATTTATTCCAACTGTTAAAACTTGAAAATACATCTTGTAAATCAATAATTAATGGTATTATTTTACGTTTTTTCTTTTCTTCTCTTAAAATTCTACCCACGGCTTGTTTAATATTTTTATGAGGTGTTCCAAAAATAAGGGTATTTAATGTTTTACAATCAAATGCCTCTTCAGCCATATCATAAGTAGCAATAATTATCCGTTTTGTAGAACTTATATCTAAATTACTTTGTTTCATTCCTCCTACATAAAGACCAACACTACAATTAGGTATAGCCATATCATTAATTAATGTTTCCATTTCATTAATATGATTACGCCGACAACTGAGAATTAATATTGTTTTTTCTTCTTCTATTAAACGTGGTAAAAAGGATAATAAAAACTGTGTTCTTTTGAAACAATTTGCTACATTTGACTTCATCTTAACAATATCTGGCTTTTTTTTATAGTTTAATGCTTCTTTAGAATAGTTATGATCAGAATTATTATAGATATAAAGTTCAACTTTAGAATTAGGTATATGATCTAATCTAATGTCTTCAGCACTCTGTTGTATATCAGCATCTTTATATACAATATCACCTAAATAATGTTTAAATACACGTTGTAATCCATCGGCACGGTCTGGAGTAGCACTTAATCCTAATGTATATTTAAAAGGATATTTTGCTAATGACCTACAAAATTGACGTGCTGCTAAATGATGACACTCATCAGCAATAACTAATCCAAAACTTTCAAATAAATTTGCAGGATAATCTTTATCTTTACGAGGGTCGCTTAAACTTTGTATCATTGCTAGAACAATATCTTTGCGATTAATATCACATTTTTTACCTTGTATATAACCAACTTTTGCTTCAGGTAAATATTCAGTAATTCTTTCAACCCATTGGTTCATTAAAAATTCCTTATGAACTAAAATAAGAGTTTTGACTTTTAATTCTTCAGCAATTTTCAATCCCATAACAGTATTATGAGTAAGTGTTCTATCAGATAATATAAAACGCCCATTACCACTTATTTGAAATCCATAATACTCACCATTACCTTTAGATTTAATATTAATAGCTATAGTACTATGGTTGTAATATTCAATATATTTATCAGTAATTGTAAGAATTTTTATAGTTGATGATAAATAAGATGTAATTTTATAAGTAATTCCAATAGTATCTAATAATTCTATAAATAAATTAACTACTTCTTCACTATTATTTTTAATATTATTACTATTTTTAATATCTATTATTGGTTCTAAATATAAATATAAATCTATTTTATTAGAATTAAAACTTATTAGTATTCCAATATATAAATCATTAATATATTGAAAATTTATTTTATGTTTATTAACATAATTTTTTAAATCATTTATATTTATTGTATTTATAAATGCCATCGCATTATCATTTTTTAATGTATTATTTATATTAAGTATATCTTCTATACTATTATGAATAGAATTATGATTTTTAGTATTAAACTGGTTTAACTTAATTCCAATTATATAACCTATATAAAAAGCATATACTGGATTTATATTTTTAATATTTTTCGGAAATGTTAATAATTCTTTATTTATAGTATTTAATCCATTATGTCTATTATAATCTATTTCTTTAACATATTTTTTAACATATCTAGAACATATAAATTTTAATGGTAATTTTAATCCATAATAATTATTTTTTTCTTCTTCAGATAAAGATAGATACTCCAGAATAGAAATATCAACTACATCACTTTGATTTAATGTTTTAGTATGTGTATCATATAAAGTAATAGTATTTACTATATTATTATTGTTATTATTATTATTGTTATTATTGTTATTATTGTTATTATTGTTATTATTATTATTATTATTTTGATCTTGATTATTACTAGTATTTTTTTTAAATAATGTTAAAATATGGTCTTGATTTACTGTATAAGGTTTAAAATTTGAAATTAAATTAGTATTAGTATTATAAAAATAGAATTGATTATAATTATTTATACTATTAACTTCAAACATTGGTGCTACTCCAGAACCGAGACTTAATATTATACGAGGACTACCATCATCACCAATTAAAATATCGCCTTCAACTAAATCTTCAACTTTTTTAGAAGTATCATTATAGAGTGGTATGACTGTTCCTTTTTCTAAACATTTACCTCTTCCACAACCTACACTAATAATACCACCTCCTTTTTCTTTAGCAGATGTAATATATGTTTTAATAATTTCTTTTTGATAATCACGCATTTGTCTATCAGTAGAAAACTCAAGTGTTGTTGTTTCAGGTTCTTTTAATTTTGTTTTAGTAGGGTCACCATACTTATTTTTACCATAAAAATTAGGAATATACAATTTATCATCATTTTCTTTATATAATTTATAAGGTTCTATGTCTTCAGGATTACCATATCCAGGACAACTAAATGGTTTTATTGTTAAATCATTTTTAATACATTCTATTTCTTTTTCATTAAGTGTAGATTTATAAATACCATATCCTTGATTTGATAATGATGTTTTAATACTATCTCTATTTATATCTAGAGACATTCTATTTTTATTTTAAATTATTTTTATTTATATCTAGAGATAGTATTAAATTTTTATTAGTTTATAATTTATAGTTTATGTATTTTATATAGTTTATTATTTTTATATTTTAGTTTAAATATAAATAATATTCAATTTTATATTTTCTTTGTAAATAATAATATTTCATTAATATAAATAGTATTATAAATAGTAAATAAAAATGTCTTTAATCAATCCTATTGTTAAGTTAAATAATGGTTTAATATATAATTTAGAAAATCCAGTTATTAAATATAGTTTTTTAATACTATTAACTATATTAATATTATTTATAGATAAAATAGAAGTAAAATATATTGAAGTATTTGATAATACACTATTTAAAATTATATATTCTTTATTTATAGCCTACACTGTTTGTATTGACCCTATTTATTCTATTCTTTTAACAACATTTATAATAATGGTAATCCAAGAATTACATTTACGTAAATCTCTTATTGCTTTATCAAAGTTAAATAATAATAGTAATAATAATAATAATAATAATAATAATAATAATAATAATAATATTAAACATAAACAAAATTTAAAAAATATTAAAGATATTATTAATAAAAGTAATAGTCAAGGTATAACTTTTAAAGACTCTGAAATTAGTGATACAATTAATGAAATTGAAAATGATATTGAAAATAATGAAACTATAGAATTAGTAAATAATAAAAATAATTGTAATCGAAATAAAGAAACTATGAAAGATATGACAGAAGAAATTAAAAATGTTAATGATAAATATTATGAAGACCCTGCTTTTAAAACAATAACTAATAATTTACAAGAAAAAAATAGAATAAATGATACACAGCTTTTTGTAACCGATGATGATTTAATGAAAGCCCAAACTAATAAATTAACACAAGGTCTTATTTCTAATGGAGAAGTTAAATTATGTAATGTTCAAGGATATAATCATTTATCAAATTCTGGTAGTGATTTTTAAATTTATAATTAATTTTAGTTAATATATTTATTATGTTTATTCTAGATACATCTTTTTATTATTTTTATAATTTTATTTATTATTTTATATAATGGACTTATCCTCTAATAAATAAGCGTGGTTTATATATTATAAGTATAGTTTATTTAGTTAATAATATAATTTATATTTTAATTTGCACTAAAAAATAAATTTACATATTTTTTAATTTAAAGATAATAACTTAATAAGTATTAAGTTAGA
>Ga0209491_10002617_pt1 | contig 31715 bp, 21 predicted proteins | sample BON02_FD_187213 | JGI IMG/M metagenome (GOLD analysis project Ga0209491, IMG submission 187213) | Freshwater microbial communities from Lake Bonney liftoff mats and glacier meltwater in Antarctica - BON-02 (SPAdes) (version 2) | ecosystem: Environmental > Aquatic > Freshwater > Ice > Glacier...
GACCCAGACTTCGGCTCGGCGGTTTTTGGTGCGGCCTGCCTCGGTTTCATTGGTATCGACCGGGAATCCCATCCCAAGCCCTGCCGCTCTACTTTCGATTTTGAATTTTTGCAATTCGGCGGTGACCTCAGCTGCTCTTTCCTTGGAAAGCGGATCATGTCGTTCTGGGGAACCGGTGCTGTCGGTGAAGCCAAGGATCACAACTTTGTGAGTCGGATATTCGCGAGCAATATATTTCGGAAGACGTTCCATATCTGCCCTGGCCTTGAGATCGAGGTCCGACTTGCCGGTTGCGAATCGAAGGTTCGTGGAAAGGCGGGTCGCGCTTTGAACCTTATTGACACCAAGCGCTTCACCTAGGACCGCTAGGATCTGAGGGTCGACCGAACCCTGTTCAGGACGGAGGCGAAGGTCCACGTAACCTTGTCGCTGAACAACCGCTTGACCCTCATCAGAGGTCACATGTCGGACAAACTCCAGAACACGCGTTTTTGGCTGAGAGGGATTGAAAGCGATGATTCGGAAGGAATAGGCATAGTCCTCGGTTGCAATGGAGAACGGACTCGGTTTCAATTCAGGAGCAAGAGGTGAAGCCTGGACTGCCAGGCGCTTGGCCCGCAAGTTTCCCGTGCCGTCGAGGTTGTAGAGGCTAAGGACCACGCTGTCCTTGTTGTTAAGCGCTTCATCCACCGGAGATCTCTCTGTTTTTTCGGAAGCATCCAGCCCGAACCGTCCAGCGTTCCTGGTGATCGCGGGTTCAGGGCCAACGACGAAACCGACCTTGTTCTGGTCGGATTTCAGGACCTCCAAGCGGTTATCAGGATGGACAAGCAAGGTGACGGCATTCAAAGCGATCACCTCGGCCATGGAACGTGACAACTCCGCATCTTCTCCGCCCGGCATATCGGAGATCAGCAGGTCTATTGTACCATTGGCTAAAGCCTGTCGTCCCGCCTCCTCATCCATGCTCTTGATCACTATTTTTTCGCCGCGCGCTGGAGCGTCGAGGTAATAAGCCTCACCCGCTGTGAGAACTGCGTCCTTCCCTGCCCAACTGTTTAGTAGAGGCACAAGAAGGGATTCTGTAAGATCGGCGGGAGCTGCGATGAGCATTGTCGCGGATGAGGGAGGAAATGGCGATTTTGGAGTTGGCACCAATGCAGCCAGGCTATTGCCCACCTGCGCAAGGCTTGACTCGAGCGTCTCAAGTCCGCTGGTATCTATTCCTTCCGATACTCTGGAGGGATTGGAGGCGAGGAGTTTTTGCGCCCGACCTTCACTTTGTCGAATCCCGTCTGAGAGTTGGACAACACGCTCGGACTCCGTCGAACCGGGCGAGCCAACCTGATCCTGCAGGGATTCGACCACGCCTTCCAGTTCTCGATAGGAATTGAGTAGTTGGGTTGCCTCCGCTTTCAGCGAGGCACTTCCAGCATTGGGACCACCACCGGATTGCCGCAAATTCTCTATCGATACTTGAAGATCTGAAAGCCTTTGACGAAGTGATGGCACCTGCTCGGCATTCTTCTCGGCAATGGCTTTGGCGGCATCATTCTTCAATACATTGATATTCCTTTGCACTTCCTCAAAAACCTTGGCAAAGCCCCCAATCGGTTGCTTCGGCTTTGGCATGGCTTCGATCTGAGCCAACCTCACATCTAAGCGGGCAACATCCGCCGCGAGACTATCAATTGCTTTGCCATGGCGGCTGCACTGGCCAAGTGACAACAGAAGCACAAGGAAGAGAACCAGAGCGACAAGGCCCACGGCATATCGGCCTAGATTAAACTCGGTAATAACTTCGCCAAGAGTCGCCTCCTCGCGATGGTCCAAGCACGTCAGATTGTCCGAGGCGCAAATCCATTGTTTGCCACTGACCAGTTTACCAGTCAGACAGCGCTCGCATCGCCCAGTCGGATCACCGCACTTGTAGTATTTGGGGATCATTGCGCGAGACGTTTGTTGAGTTCATCCCTTATCTGGGTCCACGCCATATATTCGGGGGCGAGCACGCCCCACTGTTCCAGCAATTTGGCGTCCTCGACCTTGATCTCGTCCAGCAAGGGCTTTCTCTGATCAATGCCTAGGTCGCCGACAACCGCACTGACCGCACTATGGACAAGAGCCATCTTGTTGGTATCCGCTGTTGTCTCGAACATTTCGAGTGAGGCTCCTATTTTCTGGGGTGTCAGCACACCATCCTCTTGGAGAATAAGGTACGCACCCTGTGCGTTCTCCTGGATTAAAGCCTGCGGTGGTTGCCCAACCCTTAGCCGATTAGCGAGCCAAAAATTCGCTTTCAGCGCGTTTCTCAACTGTTCCGGAGTGGGAGCCATAAGGGATGCTCGTTCACTATGTCCTTTGGGGTCGATGTTGGCATGATAAATCACATCTCCGACATGGTTGCCTTGGGTCGCTTGCTTATATTTCTGCTCCAACTCCGCGACAACCGGAGCAACGCGGGCGGCCATCCAGCAGTAGATGACCAGCAGGCGAACCTGAGTCGGGTCGTCATGCTCATATTCACCGATTCGCATCTCCAGTCCTGAAGGAGTGAGATCGAGGACCATATTCCGCAGGTCGGCTGCGAAGGGGTGGTTGCGGGGTAATCCAATAATGAAATGGTGCCGCGGGAACCGGGACTCGTTTCCGTGAAACACTTGGCGTTCCGATCTATTGACCTCAAGGCAGGCGGCGGCATTGTTCAGGAACTCCTGCATTTCCCTCCTCAGCTTGTCGCCGTCCTGCTGCGAGTGACTCTGCAACACATCCAACAGTGAGGAACCCAGAATAGGGTCCATTTTTCCGTCGGCATGGTACTGATCATGAATACCTTTCACTCTTGCGTAGCAATGCTCATCCATTCTTGTCCAAAGCCACTCCAAACGCTCCGGTTTCAACCCCGCAAAGGTAGAAAGAATACTGCCACCACAGGCTTCAACAATCGCTGGTCGCAACGATTCGCAAGTGTTCCGCATTTGCTCCTTGTCCTGGCGGGCGAGTTGGACAAACAGCACCAGTGCATCCAAATCCACCTCGTACTTGTTGGCGTCAGCCGGAGTTTGCATGTCACGCAAGCCAGCCCACAGGATTTCTTTCCTGTCATGGACTTTCATTTCGAATTCCTGCAATTTCTGCATGGAATTGCGGTACTTCTGCTCCAACACACTCACCTCGGCAACCAACTTGTCAACAAGGCGGCGATCTTCGGCGAGTGCCCTGCCGCGCATATCATCTAGGCAGCGCGAACGTGCATCCGCCAAGTGCGCGACAGCCAATTGCGTGCGTTTCCCCGCCAGCGCGGATAGTCCGGTGATCTTGTTCCATTCGTCCAGACGTGCGCGAAGGCGGGCATCGACTCGCTGGTTCTCCGATCCCGAGTCCGCCAGCCCTTTCTCGATCATTTGCCGCAACTCCCGCTGAAAATCCATCAGGACCTTCGGAATTTTCGAGAAGCCTAAGGGAGTGCTGTTGGATGTCCATGCGTCGCTGATCGCCTCATGGATATTGGCAACAGCACCCTCCAGACGGGCCGATTGCCTCGCAGCGAAGTCGGAGAACACATGCCCTATTCCCCCGCTGGCAAAAACCGTTTCATAATGATTTCTTACCGTCTCCTGCAAGTCCTGCAGTCCGGCATCTCCCAGACCTTGACGCAAAACGCCTTGCAACACCTTGTCGGCATCCTCGGTAAACTTCTTTTGCAGTTGCGGCAAGTCATACCTCGAAATTAGGAGTTTTTCGAAATTTGCCCGCAGCTTCTCCAGCAAGGCATTTGCCTCGGAACTAGCTCCGGCCTTCTCGCTATCCTGATAGCCCTCCCCGTCCTGCCAGTTTTCATAAAGCATCTGCCTGAATGCGAACACATAGATCTCATTGGCAACCAGCTCTTGAATTGTCTCAGTCGGGATTTCCCACCTTCTCATGCCCAGTGTGCCAAAGCGGAAACTGCGCTCGGGGCAGAGCAGCGGCTCCCCCTTGGCAATGGCGAGAAGATCCTGGCCCGTAATGCCGTTCTGCGCATCCTCATCTAGATTGCCGCTGCAAAAACAATACAATCTTTCAAACGCGGCTTCCGAGACTGTCTTGATCTGGCGTTCAAGGGAATGTCGCATCCCCAGATCACTGACACTGCTCGAAAGAACAATTCCATTGATTGGGGTTTGCTGGGAAAATTTCTCGCCATTTCCATTCAGAAGGGTTGGGTGCAATCGCCCTGCTGCCAGGGCATTAATATCCCGGAGCGCGGCATATTGATTTTGATAAAAATAACCGACGTTCGCCCCCTTGTCGTCGTCGCTGGTGATGTAGAGGTAGAGGAAGATCGGGAAGCCATTATCCACGGCAGCATTCGGGTATTTTGTCCGCAGCATGGTAATGACGTCGATAATGGTTCCGCTCCCGGTCCCGCCAGCCAGCGAGGCAAAAATATGGAAAGCGCAGCGATTGGGACGAGCAGCGGTCAGTTCGGTGACCTTCTGACTCACTGCGGCGATTGCCCGATTCGCGTTTCCGGCGAAAAGCAGACGACCGAACCTTCTTTTTTGGTTGGCGCCCTCGATGCTGTTCGCGCCTTGCAACCATCCTTTCAGAATGGCCGGATCGCCAATCCAGGGAGCTATCTCGGGTCTGATTGCCAGAGAGTCCACATCCGGCAGAGCACCGCCTTGGCGCAGGTTGAGGATTTGGGAAGGCTGTAGTTGCAGGTTTACTCCAAAATGTGTCCAATTCGACCGAGTATTGGCCACGTTCTCACTAGAATCCACATAGAGATAGTCCCAGCGCACGCCCTCCTGATTTAGCTGGCGCTCATCCTCTTGACGCTGATGAATGACTTTGCGCAATTCTGCAAGGCTTCTGCCTCCTTGGCCGCCGAGACCGATAAATAAGTGATTTTTCATAGGTAAATTACAGATTTAGACTCGGGGATTAGCTTTTATGTCGTTGAGTGCTGCAATGGGAATGAGGAGCATTTGCAGTCCAACGCAGACAAGAACAAGTATGAGCGAAGCTTTCTTGAGGTCGGCCATTGCGGGGAACGTTTGCTTTGCGAATGTGTCAAGGGCATGTCCCGATTGAAGAGTTGCAGCAGCCTTGGTCCATTCGTTAGCCGGGGAAACGATGACGGGAAAACTTGGGCGAGGCACCAGCTCAACAGCTTCAGATGCGACTTCCGATGGCTCCCTGGTTGACAGCCCCACACCCCACCGGAATGGCTCACTGGCAAGAAGCTGTGTTTTTACTTGGTCCGCTGCGGTGGTGGACAGCACTAAAGCATCAGGCGCTGCGTTAATGCGGATTTCGTCTCCTCCTTCGGGTGGCGGCAAGAGATCCTGTTGACCACCCATTGGCTGGAGCTGTTTCCAAGCTTCGCTCAAGACCTGGCGGTTGAAGCTGCTGGAGTTGGTGATGGACTGAATTGTCGACTCTCGGTTTCGTTGGATCCATTCCTCAGTCTGGCTTGCGAGCCTCCAGTTGAGAACGCCATAGCCGACGAGTAGGGCCAGGAATACCGTCAGGAATGCTTGCCCGATGTGATTGAAGAGGCCCCATTCCCTATTCCACATCTTCCCCCAAACCAGCCCAAGGCCAAAAACCATGATGAGCATGCAGACAGTCATCCATATCCAAGTGGCAACAGCTTCTGCAGCGAGAGCCCGGCGAAAAATGAATTCCAGTGAATCGAGAAAAGTCATGAGGCTAGTGGAGTTGGTTTAACGGTGTCTATCGAAAGCGTTCAAGTGTAGATTGAGTCAAAAAGCTACCTGAGTGGCCGATTGACTCAAGCGGCCCCACGGGCTGTGGGTTTTTGAAGCCGGTAAGCCGAATTTTCCACTGCATTTTGTGTCCGTTTGAGTCAATCAGCCACACAGATAAAGTTAAATTTGCTGGCTGATCGGAAATCGCTTTCGGCCCTCCGGGACGTTGGGCCGGAGTTTGAAGCTGGAAGCGGGTGTTTCGATGCCCAGATAATGCCAGATCGGGGTTTGAGAGTCAAGCGCCCGCCATTTCATGATACGGAGCTTGCGCATTGCGCCGAATAGAGTGACACCCGGAGAAGGGTGAGAAAGAAGGTTTAGAAGGTCGTTGCGCCAGAAAGAATGACTCCCAGATGAAAAGAGAATCTGGGAATATGAGTGATAACAGCAAAGAAGAATATTTGGAGAGTTGTCGGGCACGATATCCGAGGCGAAACCGAATGGGGCGGAGTGCGATGATCGATGAGGTGAGTGAGACGCTGGGGTGGGAACGCAAGCACACGATCAAAGCTCTCAACGGTAAAGTCACGTTGGGGGTGAAGGCGCAGAGACGAGGAAGCAAGGCGACTCACGGCGAGGAAGAGCGATGTATCATCGTGCGTATTTGGAAGCAGAGCGAGCAGCCCTGCGGGGTGCGACTGAAGGCAACCTTGCCGCTGTGGATGGAGAGCTACGCAGCGCGTTACGGAGCCATTGATGAGACAAGAAGTGAGCGCATCCTGAGCTACAGGGTATGCAGACTCCGCGGCTGAGCGGAAGCATTCTTGGAAAGGACAATCGGCCATGCCTTCCAGTGCCCATCCTCGTAATACGCCAACCGGTTCTGCCGTGCCCGGCTGAAGGCCACCGATCCACTGTTTCCGAACGGAACCATTTTATCAATACCGACAACCAAATCGTCATCTGCGAGGACGTTTCCCGCCAGGCAGACTGCGAGAAGGAAGATGGGAGCCAGCATCGAAAGGCCTACCAGGAATAATAAACCGAGTAGGTGACCTTGCGTTCCTCTCCGGGCTTCAAGGCCACACGAAATTCAATCTCGTCGGACTTGAGTTCGAGGAACGTGTCGGACTTTTCCGTGATCTCCCAATTTGTCCAGCGGAACAAGTGCTCCACGACGCGGATTTCGACCGGTTCTTTTTTTCGATTGCGCAGGGTAATCTCGAAGGACTCCCGTGCCCAGTTGTTCGAGGAGTCCACTTTGAAGGCCGTCCGCTTGCGCTCGCCGACTAGGTCGAAGGAATCCCCGGTGTATATGCGAACAGTCTCCTCCGCTGGAGTGTGGTCAATCCGGTTCTCACCTGTAAATTGCAGGGTTCCATCCGCGTCCCTTCGATAAAACCGAACCCGCCCGGCCGGGAGCGGAATTCCCAGCTTGTTAGTCTTTGTGTTTTTGAATTCCCGCATGACCGCGACTTTGGACTGGCTCTGACTTCCAAATTCCTCATTCGTGCGGCGGTAGCGGGTATCGGACCGCCAGAATTGATTCCAATCGATCATGACGCCGTCATAGACATACAGAATATCAGACGCCACCCCTGTCGCACGAACGAACTCGACCTGCTTGGTTTCGCGATCCCGGAGCGTGGTTTTGCGCTCCAATGTGTAGAGGTGGTATTCATCAAAAGCCTGCTGGGTGACAGCAGGCTCCGAGGCTGGAGCTGGCATCTGGCGGGCCCTGGAATGTCTATCGCCAATATTACCAGCCGCCCCCTGGGGCGGGAGTTTGTTCACGTCCCCGGCCATAAGCTGGATCTTTGCCTCCGCAAAATCCCGACCGCTTTGGTTGTCGAGCGTCACCCAACCGACAATGTCGAGGAGGTCGCCCTTCTCCGGAGCCACGACATTGTAACTGGCCTCCCATGACATCCCCCCGGTGATATAACTCAACTCGGCATCAAACTTTGAGGCCTTGGCTGCTTCGATCTTCCAATTCAATTGCGGCTTAAGAATCGTGTCATCCCCGAGAGACGGAAAAACGGGTTGACCGGGAAGCCCGAAACGGATCGTCCCGTCCATTTCAATGATAGGCTGGCCCGCGCCACCGTAGCCCGGATTCGCCATCGCCATCTGCGTCATCGCATACTGGTTCCCGTAGCGCTGCATCGCCTGCCCTCCATGCGCCACATAACCACTGCGGATGATTTTTCCTGGCACCGTGCGGTCCGGCTTGGTGGGCTCCCTGATAAAAAAATCGATGGTCTTGCCCTCAAAAATGGAAAGCAACAACTCCTGCGTCACCGGATCGTTTCGGTAGTTCTGTTCGAGGATGTTCAGCGGTTGCCCGTCACGCGGATTCCGCAGAACGACGGAGTCCGGCTCCAGGTGATAGGTGGCCCCATCATAAGCCACAGCATTCAGGCCCGTCGTCAGCTCGATTGGAACGATATCCCTCACGACCGCAAAATTCCGATTGTAAATCGTAAGCCCCGGACCTGCGACAAGCAAACCGGGAAGACCCAGAAGAAGAAGAAGAACTGTAGGCACAGGGACAGATTTAGCTGCTAAGTATCGTGATGTCAAACGAACGACAGAGCGCCTGCGAGAGCCGATCCATTTCGTTCAGATTCGGTCCTTATTTCATTGCGGGGAAATTTCGGGTCAGGCTGTAAAATGTTACATGCGGCGGATTCTTCCGTAGGAAATAATTCGAGGGCATTGCACGTATCCATTCGGTATTGTCAGTTGGCGTTGGCCAGATAGGCTGCGGTTCCAACTCATTTTTATGTCCGAGAAGTCCGCCATTTCCCCACGCCGCCAGGAAGATTTTCCTGAGTGGTATCAGCAAGTGATCAAAGCCGCCGAGCTCGCGGAGAACTCCGAAGTTCGCGGGTGCATGGTGATCAAGCCCTGGGGCTACGCGCTGTGGGAGCGGATGCAAGCGGTGCTGGATGGCATGTTCAAGGCGACCGGCCACAGCAATGCGTACTTCCCGCTTTTTATTCCGCTCGGGCATTTGCAAAAAGAAGCAGACCACGTGGAGGGATTTGCAACGGAGTGTGCTGTGGTTACCCATCATCGCCTTGAAAAGGTGGACGGTAAACTGGTGCCCGCCGGTCCGTTGAGTGAGCCGCTCATTGTTCGACCCACGTCGGAAACGATCATTGGTGCCACGTATGCCAAATGGGTGTCGTCCTATCGCGACCTGCCGATTTTGATTAATCAGTGGGCCAACGTGGTGCGTTGGGAATTGCGGCCGCGGTTATTTCTACGGACCACGGAATTCCTCTGGCAGGAAGGCCACACCGCGCATGAGACCGAGGCTGAGGCGATTGCCGAGACCGAGCAAATGCTGGGAGTTTACGAGACATTTGCTCGTGAGTATCTCGCGATTCCCGTGCTGACGGGCGAAAAATCCGAGAGCGAGCGATTCCCCGGGGCGGTCCGCACGTATTGCATCGAGGCTATGGTGCAAGACCTCAAGGCGATTCAGGCAGGCACCTCGCACTTTCTCGGACAGAACTTTGCCAAGGCATCGGGCATCCAATTTCAAGGCCGCGATGGAAAAGTGCATCACGCATGGACGACGAGTTGGGGAGTCAGCACGCGCCTGATTGGCACCTTGATCATGGCGCATGGAGATGACGACGGACTCGTGCTGCCCCCACGGATTGCCGCTTCGCAGGTCGTGATCATCCCCGTGACTCCCAAACCTGAGAGTCGGGATGCAGTGATCGCTGCGGCGCAGGCTCTGGCTGCGGAATTGCGTGCGACGACGTATGCCGGCGAGGCGGTGCGTGTGGAAGTGGATATGCGCGACATCGGTGGCGGGACCAAAAGCTGGGCCTGGATCAAGCGTGGTGCGCCGGTGCGCATCGAGATCGGCCCGCGGGATTTGGAGCAGGGCACGGTCGCTGTGGCCCGGAGAGACCGTGGACCAAAAGAAAAGCAGTTTCTGCCGATGGCGGACGCGGTGTCTGCGGTGCCGACGATGTTAGACGAGATCCAGTCTGGGTTGCTGGAGCGCGCAACGGCCTTTCGCGATGCCAATACACGCGTGATTGAATCCAAGGAGGATTTCTACGCTTGGTTCACTCCGCAGAATGCTGAAAAACCTGAGATCCATGGGGGATTTGCTCTGGCTCACTGGAATGGCAGTGCCGAAGTCGAAGCGATGATTAAGGCTGACCTCAAAGTTACGATCCGTTGCATCCCCGCACAGGGAGATAAGACACCCGGCACCTGTATCTTTTCTGGAGAGCCAAGTAATCAGCGCGTCGTTTTTGCCAAGTCCTATTGAGGCGCCGCCCTGAAATGATCCGCATTTACACCTACGCTAAATGCGATACCTGCCGCAGAGCGGTCCGGTTCCTCCGTGACGCGGGCGTGGTGTTTGAAGAAATCCCCATTCGGGAGCAGCCGCCCAGCCTGCCGGAGCTTTGGGATGCGCTGGCTGGCGTGGATGGAAACCTCCGCGCGCTTTTTAACACGAGCGGGAGGGACTATCGGGCCATGGGGCTCGGTGAGAAGCTTGCCGCCATGAGCGATGAGGAAGCATTGAATCTCCTCGCATCGCATGGAAACTTGGTGAAACGACCATTTCTGCTTGGTCTTGGCAGTCCCCGCGCCGGGTTTCGTGCCGTCGAGTGGACGGCAGCTCTCGAAAGCTACGCGCGGTTCTGATCGCAATCGAGCGTCGTTTGGTGCACCGTCGGGTGCTTCGAGAGCTTGTCTAACGCTTCTGCGAGCAGCGATAGGCCAGGTTCCATGCGATGCCATGTCGATGCCCCGGAAGGATGAGGCAGCGGGAGCAATTCGAGGGAATGTCCTGCGACAGTCACTGGCAAAATCCTGCCAACCACATCGACAAGCTTTTCGAACGGAAAAAACTGGGCGATGGCAAGTTTACCCACGGCAACGATGAGGTCGGGTTCGAGGAGCTGGATTTCAGCAAGCAACCAGCGGGAGCAGTTTTGAATCTCTTGGCTATCCGGAACGCGATCTCCGCCCTTGGGGTTCTTGCCAGGAAAGCATCGGCAAACGGCTGCGAAATATACCCGCTCTCGTGTCTCGGATTCGTCCCATCCGGTGGCCCGATGGATCCATCGAAATAACGTCTTCCCAGCAGTCCACGCAAAGGGTCTGCCTAGGATCGGTTCTTTGTCACCCGGAGCTTGTCCGACGAGCAGGATGCGGCTGCGCACGGCTTTGCCGATTACCACTGGGGGGTGCATAGCCGGGCACAGCCGACAGGATTTCAGCCGAGCCAAATGCGAAGCGAGTGCCGAATCGATATTGTCCACTTATTCGCCGAGGTTTTTTACCAACACGCTCGAAGTCAGAGCTTTTTATCTGCTGTACTCACCGGGAAATCATCGGTGCGAAATGGAGATGCAGGCAGCGCTTCTCCATTGTAAAGGTTGCACGTGGGGTTGTCTGACCAGGCATATCTCACGGCGATGGGGTTTGCTACCTCCTTGGATGAAACGACGACCGTGTTCCCGTCGATTATGGCGTCCGCCCAGACCCAGTTTTTGTCTTCGCCACAAATTGCGAAACCTTCGAGCTCGCTCGTTGGGCTGTTTCGAACCAAGGGGGCGGTTACCCTCTTCGTCCGATTGACGTCGTGAGTCTCGCCCAGTGGTTTGGCAACAAGGCCGCCATCGGTATGTCTGAAACTCAATGTGACCTTCCCGTCTTTGGAGGCCATCGATTCGTAGACAGGTCCAGAATATACGATGTCCTTGCCATAATCCTGCGCCAGAGCGATTGTTGCGAGGCGTTCGCCTGCATCTTTTTTGTTGATCGGATGGATGTCCCCGGCTTCACCGATGTCGATGAGCACAGCTTGTCCGGTGTTGGGAAGCGACAGTGTCGCGGATTGTGCATCCCGCAATTCGGCCCAATTGCTTTCGTCAGGCTTACTGGTTTTCTCCTTAAAGTTTGCGAGCTGGCAGAAATAGAACGGCAGGCTCTCATTAGCCCATTTTTTCCTCCAATCGCTGATGAGCAGAGGAAATGCTACCCGATACTGGTAGGCGCGGCTGGAGTTGGATTCTCCTTGATACCAAATGACTCCACTAATTGCGTAAGGAATGAGCGGGTGGATCATTCCGTTAAAGAGGAAGCTGGGTATGCTCTGTGGTCGCGGAACATCTGCCGGAGGCGACGGGGCCGCGGCAAGCGTTGCAGCATCCAGCGGCTCAAATTCGATCTCCGTCTTGGCAAGCCACTCTCCGCTCAAGGGTTGTCCTGCTGCTGTAGCGCCTGCAAGAATGTTCGCGGGAGATACCGGTTGATAGAGCCGAATCGCGAGTACGTTGGTGCCGGCCTTCACTTCACTCGCGGGGACGGTGTATGGACCGCCGCGGCGAACGAAGTTTGGGTGGCCTGTTTCATAGTCCGTCGCGGCAAGCAGTGTGCCGTTCCAATACACGCTTGCGTAGCCGTCTATCGGCAGGATCAAGGGGACAGAATCGGGTTTATCCGGGAAGGTTAGTTCCTTACGGAGCCAGACCGTACCCCCATCGGGGAATCCCTTGCCGCGGACTACTCCGGGAATTTGAATGGGTATCCAATCCTGAGTTGAGACATCGATACCCGCGTAGGTCGCTGCATCCGGCTGCTGCACATCTGCTCGTTTGTGTTTCTTAAGCCAAGCTTCAAAATCGGCATTAAACGACGCTCGGAGTTGTGGGTAGTCGGCCACACTTTTCCAGATCCGTTCGCTTGCTTCCTTCAGATCCGGGGCCGTCCCGAGCGCCTCTTTGCTCGTCCATGCTTCGGAAGGCGTGCCTCCGAACGCTGAATGGATCACTCCGACAGGCACCCGAAGTTCATTTTGGATGCGCTTTGCAAAATAATACGCGACGGCACTGAATTGGCCCGATGTCTCCGTGGAGGCAATGACCCAGGCCCCTTGCACGTCACTTGCGGGGCTGCTTGAAGTCGTTCGTTTTACTTGGAACTCACGCAGCAGAGGGTTGGCGGAGACCGCAATCTCGGCGTCGGCGTCAGCAGTTTTATTGAGTGACCACTCCATGTTCGACTGACCCGATGCAAGCCAGACTTCTCCGACGACCACATCCTTGATGACCAGTTTGTTATTTCCGGAGATCGTCATCTCAAATGGCCCCGGTCCGGAATCTCCTAAATTCAGGGCCGTCTTCCAGTTCCCGTCGGCATCAGCAGTTGTGGTGAGTGTCTGGGTTCCCAGCGTTATTGTCACCGATTCGCCGGGATCAGCTTTGCCCCAGATCGGCACCTGCCCGGTTTTTTCCAGAACCATGTGGTCGGAAATGATGGCCGGCAGCGTGATATCGGCGTGGACGAGTGGGAGCCACGCGAGGACTATCGAGATCGGGGAGAACCAGGGAAGTGCCTTCATTGCATCGATCACACGCGTGCCGAACTGGTTAATCAACTAAAAATGTGCAAACGTGTCCGCGTTACGCGACATGGGATACGCGATGCGAGACTTCGCCTCGACGAATTGCCGCTTGTCGCTATGGTTTCGGCGACCATGCAAGTGATGAAGGAAAAAATCTTCCCCCCGCCACGGATTGATCGGATTGTCGAAGTCCGAGGGTATGGCGTTGGGATGGGAGTGAGTCGCGGATTTGGGGGATCAATGCAGGGCTTGATGATAGTAAAATCGAGCCGACGTGTGCGCGCCAGAAATGGGTAATTTTTTGGAATGCGATTGACGATACTAGCTGTGGCGCTTTTTTTTGGTGTCTTCTCTCAAGCGATTGCAATGACGTGGAACGTCGTAAGAATCGACGGGCGACGTTATGTGCCCGTTGCAGATGTGGTTCGTTTTTATGGCTTAAAAACCCAGGTGTCCACGGCCAAGGAGTTCACGATTGCTGTCTCGGGGCGCAGAATCCAAGGGCGCAGTGGAAGCCGGGAGGTCCTGATCAATGGGGTGAAATACATCCTTTGTTTTCCGCTCAAGAGTTACAAAGGCACGTGTTATCTGTCCGCCATGGATGTCACTAAAATCATAGAACCTGTGTTGCGGCCGGGGAGAATTAAATCGCAGGTGCCTCTGCGCACGGTCGTGCTGGACGCTGGCCACGGCGGGCACGACAGTGGCGCCGTGGGACCGATGGGACGCGAAAAAGCGTATGCGCTCGACGTGGCGCTTCGCGCTCGAGCGTTGCTGATCAAAGCGGGGTATAATGTGAAAATGACGCGGACCACGGACGTTTTTATTCCGCTTCATGAGCGCTCCGCATTCGCAAACAAATTTGCCGACGGGGTGATGGTCAGCATCCACTTTAACAAGAGCAAAACGGCGGGCGGAACGGGAATTGAGACCTTCGCACTGGCGCCGCGAGGGGTGCCATCAATGGACGAGGCAAATTTGAGCTACAGCGACTTCAAGGAGAATCCGGGGAATAAGCGCGACGGGGAAAATATTGCGCTGGCAGCAGCGATCCACTCGGCGATGGTGCGGCAGCTTCCGGTGCCGGATCGCGGTATCAAGCGGGCTCGCTTTCATGTGGTTCGCGCAAGCCGCATCCCGGCGGTGTTACTTGAGGGAGGCTTTATGAATCATCCCAAAGATTCCCGTCTCATCGCAAACCCGGAATACCGGCAGCGGATGGCGTTGTCGATTTTTCAAGGTATCGAAGCATACAAGCGGGCATTTAACCCCTCGGGCCCGCCACCGAGCCTCATTGTGAGCGGAGATCAGCCGAGCTCGATTCCGGATTTGGATCCGCCGCCGGACTCAACTCCAGAAGCTACACCCACCCCAATGCTGGAGATCAAACCACTACCCGATAATTGGCATCTGGGATATCCTCCAGGTAAGAAAACGGTGCATTCCAATGAGGAATCTGATGCCGAGGGTGCCGGGCATCACGAGGATACTCCCGGAACCTCGCCCGATGAGCCGGAAATGGAAGAACCCGCTTTCCGAAAAACAACAGAATCCGGAGTGCGACCTTTGCCACGCCGTTGGGATATTGGTTATCCCCCTGGCAAAAAACCGTCAGTCCCATGAAGTCTGGGAACCGGCGGTTTTGCCAAGGTCGTGTGGTGTGGGGGCTAAATCCGCTCGCCCGTGGCGGTGTCGAAAAGGTGAATTTTTTCGCAGTTCACACCGAACCGCAGGCGTCTGCCGACATAGCTCTGATCGAGCGCGGCATGGCTGCGGCTGATCATCGAATGTTGGCCAGACGTGATGTAGAGGTATGTTTCTGCGCCCATCGGCTCGACGAGTTCCACGACCGCTTGGAATGAAGCTGCGGACGGTGCGTTGTCATCAAAGATAGCATCACAATCTTCAGGACGAATTCCTAGCGTGAGGTCTTTTCCGATCGATGTCGCAAATCCTGGCCGGACACCGAGGTTCAGTTCGATGCTGCCACTGCCGCTTTCTTTGAATGTAACCCTGTCGCCGTTCTTGTGCAAAGTCCCCGCGAGAAGATTCATTTGAGGGGATCCAAGGAAACTAGCCACAAAGGCGTTCTGCGGGTTGTGGTAGAGGTGCAAAGGAGCGTCGGCTTGCTGCACGAGGCCGTCTTTCATGACCACGATCCTTGTTCCCATTGTCATTGCTTCCACCTGATCGTGGGTCACGTAAATCATCGTGGCTTGGAGGCGTTGGTGAAGTTTGGTGATTTCGGTGCGCATCTGGACGCGCATTTTGGCATCTAGATTCGATAGCGGTTCGTCGAAAAGGAAGACCTTGGGTTGCCGCACGATGGCGCGGCCGACGGCCACACGTTGGCGTTGTCCGCCGGAGAGCGCCTTGGGCTTGCGGTCGAGATAGGATTCGATCCCCAGAATACCCGCCGCATCGGTTACCCGCCGCTTGATCTCATCTTTTGGAACTTTGCGGAGCTTGAGGCCAAACGCCATGTTGTCGTAGACACTCATGTGCGGATAGAGAGCGTAGTTCTGAAAAACCATCGCAATGTCCCGGTCTTTGGGTGGGACGTCGTTGATACGGCGATCATCAATGAATACGTCACCGCGCGAAATTTCTTCGAGTCCGGCAATCATGCGAAGCGTGGTGGACTTTCCGCATCCGGACGGGCCCACGAAAACGATGAATTCACGGTCTTTGATGTCGAGGCAGAAATCCGTGACGGCCACTATGGGCGCACCTTTGTCGGATGGATATTCCTTGTAAACGTGTTGCAGCGATACGGTTGCCATATGGGGTAATAATTTACTGAGGTTTGGTGCCCTGGGATTTATGCTTTCCCGATGGGCGGTTCGGGAGGCAAGTCGGATTAAAAAGTATGGAGCGCAGACACCCGCCGTCAAGCCCTACGGGGTAGGAACCGAGGACAATCGCAATAAAAAGAAAAAATTGGTTCTTCGCTGTTTTCGGTGTGTGAGCATGTTGAGTTAAGACCCGGAGGGTCGATTATTGTGGGAGGACAACGAGCGCGCCGGGCATGAGCGGGATTTTGCGCTGTTTGCCGCCGGGTTGACTTCCGACGAGGCGAACCCGTTTTTTTCTACCATGAAGAGCATGAAGGACATGAAGGGGGAGAAGGCTGAGGAAGATTTTTTCTGAATCTTCATGTCCTTCATATTCTTCATGGTTTTAATTCTTTTCTCCTCGGTCCGGGGTGTCCGCGTCCGCGCGGATAGCCGAAGAATACGCGCCCCGTCACGGCCGGCAGGCGGCAACTAACGAAACTCGTGGCGGGGCATACTCTCTGCCAATGCAAACTGGCGACGGCTTCGGCGCAGATGAGATGCGGTTGAATCATTATAAAATGCAGAATCAGGGTTGATCTGTAGAAAGCTCAGGGTTGGCACCACCGGCTAATTTCCGCTAGCCCTCCGGGCTGACGGAGTCGCAACCCCACTGGAAATAGTGAAGAACCAAAAAATTTTTCGCTTAGCTCAGAGAATACGGGGGCTGCGCGGAGAAGTGGAGGTTGTTCAACAATCGCGGCGTTCTGGACAATTTTAGGGTGTCCATATAAGAAACAAGGTTTATTTTGTGCGTCGACACCAACTGAAGCGCGACAGCAAGGCACCCCAATTACTCCGCGCACTCCATGAACATTGTCACCAGCACCGGGATTACAGATCCAGAAATCTACAACCAGCGGTCTGGTTGGAAATCGGAAATATTTGGTGAGCGGCTTGTGCAGATTATGGCGGATGCGGAGCACTTGGTAAAGTCATGACCGCCGCCCTGCCAGCGCGAGCGATACGGTTTCCGAAAGCTGTCATTTTCGACATTTACCGAACCGTTCTGGATGTTTCGGCAGCGCCTGCAGATGCGGAATTGAGGTGGGAACGTCTTTGGATGCAGGTGGGGCCGATCACCACGATGCCGACGCTCGACGATGTGTCCGACCGCTGCTGGAAAATTGTAGCGGCTGATCATGCTGCCGCGCGAGAACAGGGGGTTCTGTGGCCGGAGGTGGTGTGGCCGGACGTTATTGCGCGTGCGATTCCGGAGCTCACTTGCCTGGATTCGACGACCCGAGGCCGGTGGATCTTTGACCATCAGGCATGTCTCCGATGTCTGAAACTTGCGCGTGGGGCGGTTGAGGGGCTGTCGTTTATCCGGGATGCAGGGGTGTCGATGGGAATCGCCTCGAATGCTCAGGCTTACACATTGAGCGAGATTGCCGATGTGTTTTCTGGTTCTCCGCTTGCGTTTAAAATGTTTGATCCTGCGCTTTGTATTTGGTCCTTCGAATGTGGTTTCAGTAAGCCTGATCCCCACGTTTTTCGTATGCTTTCCGCACGTCTTGCGCATCGCGGAATTCGGGCTGAGGAAGTTCTCATGGTGGGTGATCGTTTGGACAATGATATCGAGCCGAGCCGCCGGATCGGGTGGCAAACGTGGCACTTGGCGGAATCTTCCGTTGCTGGTGCGGGGGGATCTTGGATGGCCCTAGCGGAAGCCCTCAAAAAGGCGGGACGATGAAGGTTGGGCGTGTGACGTTAAGTGATCGGGCCAGCGCAGGAGTCTACGAAGACCTCAGCGGCCCGGAAATCGAGCGCGTTTTCACCCAGTGTTGGGGTGCTCCGTGTGAGTTTTTGAGCCGCTTGCTCCCGGATGATCAGGCGGGCATCGCAGAGATGCTCCGCGCACTGTGCGATCGAGAGGATTGTCCGCTGGTGATTACGACGGGCGGCACTGGGCCTTCGGCGAGGGATGTAACTCCGGAGGCAACCCGGGAAATTCTCACTCGGGAGCTCCCCGGGTTTGGGGAAATCATGCGGATGCGGAGTTTTGCGAAAGTCCCCACTGCAATCCTGTCGCGTGCGACTGCTGGAGTCCGCGGGCGCTCATTGATCATTAATCTTCCGGGCAACCCCCGGGCGATTGAAGAATGCCTTCCCCTTCTCATTCCGGCGATTCGCGAGGCGTTGAGGCATTTGCGGGATTAGCGCTCTGGTGGTTCTTTATTGTTGAGTGCCAAGGAGGCTTGCCGTCCGGCATTTCAGCCGGAACAGCAGAGATCCGTGCTCGTAGCACCACAAGTCCTCTTCTTTTGCGTCGGCAAAATCCGTCAGAAACATCTGCTCTACCGAGTGAGCAAACGTCGGATCGAAGACGCCCACAGAGAGCTCGAAGTTGAGCATGAATGACCGGTAATCTAAGTTGATAGATCCCACTACCGCGAGCGAATGATCCGCGAGGATAACCTTTTGATGCATGAAGCCGGGTTGGTATCGAAAAACACGAACACCTGCCTCACGGAGGCGCGGATAAAAAGTGAACGCAGAAAGCCATGGCAGCAGGTGATCTGCTTTTTGCGGCAGAAGCAGTCGCACATCCACGCCTCGCAGTGCCGCGTGGCCGATGGCTGCGAGCAGGGACGAGTCAGGGATGAAATACGGGCTGGCCAGCCAGAGTCGCTCCCGGGTCGATCGAATGATTTCAATGAGCGTGGCCGGGCAAACATTCCAGGTCGGCACGGGCCCGGAGGGGATGGTGAACATGCTCGCGTCACCGACCGCGACCGGGTGCGGGTTGCCTTGCAGATCGGGAACTGATTTGGTGGAAAATGCCCAGTCTTCGGCAAATGGGATCGCTAACGCGTGAGCCACTGGACCTTCGAGGCGAACGAAGGTATCCCGCCATGGCCCGAAGCGTTTGCTGAGTCCCATGTATTCATCGCCCACGTTGAGTCCGCCAACAAACGCGACTTGACGATCCACGATGACGAGCTTGCGATGGTTTCGAAAATTGATGCGGAACCGCTTGCCGCGCTGCCGGTTGGTTACGAATGCACTCACCTCGGCGCCTGCCGCTTGCAATTCGTGCACGAATTCCGGAGGCAACTGATGAGATCCGATCTGATCGAAGGTGACGAAGACGGCCACTCCGCGCTGGCATGCCGCAACGAGCCGGGTTTTCATATCCCTGCCCAGGCGGTCGTCACGGATAATAAAAAATTGAAACACAATCGATTCGTTGGCCGCATCAAGCGCCTGCCCGATGGCGGTGAAAGTTTGCATCCCATCAATGAGCAAATCCGCCTTATTTCCGCGGGTGACGGGAAGGCCGATCAGGCGCTCGTTGAGACGTATGGCGTCAGTGAGCGAATCAGCGGGCGGGTTTCGGAATGGCCGAAGACGTTCCTCCGTTTCGGCGAGCAAGCGGTCCAACTCCGGCGATTCCCCGTGGCCCGCTTGTTTATACCCCGCAAAACGGGACTCCCCGAAAACCAGGAACAGTGGAATCGCAATGATCGGAAACGTCACCAGCGCAATCACCCATGCGATGGCAGCCTGCGGGGTGCGGGAAATCAAAATCGCCCGGGGTGCCAGTAAAAACCCCGCGACTTGCACGCAGAAAAATGCGATACCGATTGACCAGTGCCATTCCACCATTCCTATGAATCACAACATCCCGGGCCGATCCGGTCAATGGTGGCGAGTTTTTATCCTCGCTGCGAATCGGCGTTGCTATTGCAGAGAGTTTCCCGTTAACACCGTCGGAAGCAATTGATGAAAATTCCTCTTACGCCATTGGTGGTCCTCGTTCTGCTTCTGGGAGGCTTGTTTTTTGCGTGTTGCGGCACCGCCGCAGCATCAGGTGCAGTGCCGCGCGGGACCGGACTGCCCGCGGATTTCCCGACGGCACTGGACGCTTACCCTAAGAACGCTGCCGAATCCCTGGGAGAGCAGTTGTGGGGAAGAGTCCTATTTGATCCGTTTAATCTTGTGGGATCCGTGATTTTCCTCCTTGCGATCATTCACACGTTCATGACCTCCACGTTCTTGGGGATCTCGCATAAGTACCGGGAGCAGTTTCGGAATCTGGAATCGGAGGAATTGCACGGCCGTGGCGGTCGCGCTTTGTCCATCAGGCGGGATTGGCTTCAGTTTAAGACGACGTTGTTCCACTTTCTCGGGGAGGTAGAGGCCGTCTTCGGAATTTGGCTGATCCCCTTGGGCGTGGCGGTGGTCGCGATGAAGGGATTTCCCAGCTTGTTTGATTACACCGATCATGTGAAGTTCACGGAGCCGATTTTCGTTGTCGTGATCATGGCGATAGCGAGTTCCCGCCCGGTCCTCAAGTTTGCGGAGTGGATTCTCGCTAAGGTTGCGGTGCTGGGGAAAAAAACTACCGCAGCGTGGTGGTTGTCGATCCTTACGGTGGGGCCGCTGCTGGGATCATTTGTTACCGAACCCGCGGCAATGACCATTTGTGCAATGCTGCTGGTGGCGAGATTCTACCGACTAAATCCGTCCTACACGCTGCGCTACGCAACGCTTGGGCTGCTTTTTGTTAATATCTCGGTGGGTGGCACGTTAGATCATTTTGCTGCTCCTCCCGTGGTCATGGTCGCAAGCCAATGGGACTGGGGCTTTTGGTTCATGCTCTCTAATTTCGGCTGGAAGGCGATCATCGGAATTGTTGTGGCAAATGCGGTGGTCTTTTTCATTTTCCGAAAAGAACTGCTCGCCCTCCCGGTGCCCTCGGCCGACCAAGAGGCGGACGAGAAGCGTCCCGTCCCGGTGTGGTTGGTGGTGGCACACTGTGCATTTATCGCATGGATCGTTTTTGTATCCCATCATGCCAGCGTCGTCGTGTTGAGTTTTCTGTTCTACATCGCTTTCGTCCAAGCGACCGAACGGCATCAGGACATGGTGCGGCTAAGGTCTCCGCTACTTGTCGGGTTTTTTCTTGGGGCGCTCGTCATCCATGGCGGGTTACAGGCCTGGTGGATTCAGCCTGTGCTAAGCAGCCTGAGCGAATGGCCGCTTTTTTTTGGAGCTACGGTGCTCACCGCATTTAACGATAATGCCGCAATCACGTATCTGGCGTCCCTCGTACCGGGATTTACGGAGCCGATGAAGTATGCCGTAGTGGCCGGGGCTGTGACGGGCGGCGGGCTCACCGTAATCGCGAATGCGCCCAATCCCGCAGGCCAATCGATTCTCCAATCGCACTTCGGACCCAATGGAGTGAATCCTGGAAAGCTATTTCTCGCAGCCCTTGTGCCAACAATAATCATGGGCGCTGCATTCATGCTTTTGCCGTAGGCTCCAGTCATGGCAGGATGTAAGGATGAGGAGGGTAGGGAATGACTGAAACCGAGGCATTTGTGACATTGAACATGGTGCCACGGGTGGGGCCAGTGCGGCTGAGGCGGCTTCTAAAGCGGTTTCAGACGCCGCAGGCGATCTTATCCGCATCTGCAAGTGATCTTGCTTCGGTCGATGGCGTGGGGCCGGAAGTGGCGAAATCCATTGCAAATTGGGAGGCGCAGGTAGATCTGGCGAATGAGTTGCGAAAGATCGCTGATTTTGGAGCGCACGTCCTGACTTGGAGTTCGCCGGAATACCCGGCTCCGCTGAAAGATATCTACGACCCACCCATCGTTCTCTATGTCTGGGGCGAATTGAAGACTTCCGACCGACATGCTGTCGGAGTGGTCGGCACACGCAAACCCACGCATTACGCGTCGGAGGCGGCAAAGAAGCTATCGTATCAACTCGCCCACGCGGGGCTCACTGTCTTCAGCGGCCTCGCCCGGGGCATTGACACGTCTGCGCATCAGGGCGCACTCGCGGCGCAGGGTCGCACGGTGGCGGTAATCGGGAGCGGGTTGATGAAGTTGTATCCGCCCGAGAACGAAGCGCTGGCGCGACGAATTGCTTCGGGAAATGGGGCGGTGATATCGGAATTTTCCATGGAGGTGAAGGCGGATCGACAGACATTTCCCATGCGCAACCGGATTGTAAGCGGGTGTAGCTTTGGTCTGGTGGTCGTTGAAGCTGGCATGAATAGCGGAGCCCTGATCACGGCGACGCAGGCGGGCGAGCATGGGAAATCGATTTATGCGGTTCCCGGTCGTATCGACCAGCCCGGATGTATGGGATCCAATCGGCTTATTCAACAGGGTGCGAAGCTTGTGATCTCAGCGCAGGACATTCTGGATGATTTCGGGATGCTTTTTCCAAGCAAACCGGACGTCAAGTCGCCGGTGCGGGCTCCGCATCTGGAGCCAGAAGAACTCGCAATTTACGACGCGATCGGAGACGACGAAACACACATCGACGACATCGCCTCCAAATGCGGGTTGCCAAGCCATGATGTGTCTTCTACGTTGCTCGCCCTTGAAATGCGCCGACTCGTGAAACAACTTCCGGGGGCTCGTTTTGTGAAGCTTTTGTAACCAGGACCACACCGACATGGGAAAAAAACTCGTCATTGCAGAAAAACCAAGCGTCGCCACCGATCTGGCCCGCGCCCTCGGAAAAGTCCCGAAAAAGGACGACTATTTTGAGAACGATGACTTTATCGTCACGTCCGCGGTCGGCCACCTCGTAGAGCTCTGCCTGCCCAATGAAATGGACAAAAAGCGTGGCAAATGGAGTTTTGCGAACCTGCCGATTATCCCCAATGCGTTTGATCTGAAGCCGATCGCGAAGTCAGAGGCCCGGTTTAAGCTTTTGAAGCGCCTGCTCAAACGCGCCGATGTCGACGAAGTCATCAATGCCTGCGACGCCGGCCGGGAAGGGGAGTTGATTTTTCATTACATCATGCAACTCACCGGCACCAAAAAGCCGTCCAGTCGGCTGTGGCTGCAGTCCATGACCCCCGAAGCGATTCGCACTGGATTTGAGCGGCTGCGTCCGCACGATGAAATGGTTCCTTTGGCGGACGCGGCGGTGTGCAGATCCGAAAGCGATTGGCTCGTCGGGATCAACGGGACGCGGGCAATGACCGCTTTTAATTCCAAGGGCGGTGGCTTTCAACTCACTCCCGTCGGACGGGTCCAAACGCCGACACTGGCAATTCTGGCTCTCAGAGAGGAAAAAATCCGCGCCTTCAAACCCCGGCCGTATTATGAAGTCCATGCCGAATTTGGGGTTCACGCCGGGAGTTACAATGGGCGTTGGTTTGACCCCGCGTTCAAAAAAGCTACGGACGAGGACGCCCGTGCCGAGCGCCTCTGGGAGCAGGAAAAAGCCGATGCCATCGTCGCCAAATGCACGGGCAAACCGGGTGTTGTCGAAGAGGAAAAAAAACCATCCACCCAGCTTTCTCCGTTGCTGTATGACCTGACCACACTGCAGCGTGAGGCCAATAGTCGCTACAGCCTGAGCGCCCGCAGAACTTTACAAATCGCGCAGGCACTCTACGAGCGTCATAAAGTACTCACTTACCCGCGAACCGATTCACGACATCTCCCGGAGGACACGCTGCCCATGGTCCGCAACACGCTTGGGAAATTCGACGATGCGGATCTCGCACGGCATGCTCGTAAGGCCATCGATGCCGGATGGGTGTATCAAAACAAACGGATCTTCAATAACACCAAAGTCACCGATCACCACGCAATCATCCCCACGGGGGTCTCCGCGGCGAGTCTGGAGGACATGGAGCGGAAAATTTACGATTTGGTTGCCCGGCGGTTTATTGCCGTCTTTTATCCTGCGGCCCAATTTGAGATCACGACCCGGATCACTCGTGTCGAAGGGGAAGCATTTAAGACAGACGGAAAAATCATCACAGACCCCGGTTGGATGGCAGTCTACGGGAAGTCCGCCGCAGGGGATGGGGACGAGACGATTGTTGCCGTGCAATCCGGCGAGCGGGCGGACACGCTAGCCATCGAAACCAAGCCAAACGAGACCCGGCCACCTGCAAGGTATAACGAATCCACTCTCCTCTCCGCTATGGAGGGAGCGGGTAAGCTTCTCGACGATGAGGAATTGCGCGACGCCATGAGCCAACGCGGCCTCGGCACCCCCGCGACCCGCGCGCAGATCATCGAAGGCCTCATTCTCGATGGATATGTGGTTCGGCAGGGCCGCGATCTGATCACGACAGCCAAAGGCCTCTCGTTGATCACGCTACTGCGGGGTATCGGAGTGGACTCATTAACCTCTCCTGAGATGACCGGAGAATGGGAGTTTAAGCTCAAGCAGATGGAGCAAGGTGCAATGGATCGGACCAGGTTCATGGACGAAATCCGTGCGTTCACCGAAGAGATTGTTTCCAAAGCCAAGACGTATTCCGGCGATGCGGTGGGAGGAAATTTCATCGACCTCGAAGCAAATTGCCCAAAATGCGGGAATGCGGGATTCAAAGAATCTTTCAAGGCCTACGAGTGCAAAGGCTGCGGCCTGTTGATTTGGAAGAATATGGCCGGGCGCGAGCTCGAGCGCGATGAAGTGACCAAGCTTCTGTCGGAATCACATGTAGGCCCGCTGGAGGGATTTCGTAGTAAAATGGGCCGTCCATTTTCCGCAGTGGTCAAACTGGATCCCGAATTCAAACAATCCTTTGACTTCGGCAACGCAGCTGATTCCGGAAACCAGCCGATTGACCTTGCCACAGCCACAGCCGTCGGGACGTGTCTCGTCTGTGGAAAAGGCACGGTCTATGACACGGGCAATGCCTACGTCTGCGAGCACAGCGTCGGGGCGGAGAAATCCTGCACCTTTCGCATGGGTAAGGTCATCCTCCAGCGGGAAATTCCCGTCGAGCAGGTGTGCAAGCTTCTAGAGACAGGAAAGACGGATCTCATCCCGAGGTTTATATCCAAAAAGGGTCGGCCATTTTCCGCTTACCTCAAGCTCGAAAACGGGAAGGTCGGGTTTGAATTCGAACCTCGCAAGGCTGTAGCCAAAAAACCTCCTGCCGCGAAAAAAGTCGAAAGCGCTTAGCGCGGCGGGGCGGGGAAAAAAATCTTTTTGCAGGAATCAATGGTATTGCCATACGAATCCTCTATGCGTAATTTGTCGCCACGTCTCGTCTCCCAATTGAACATCTTCTCATGAAATTGCCCCTCCTCGCCCTAACGCTGACCGCCCTTTTCGCCGCTGCTGCGACCCCTGTTCTGGCTCAACAGTCCCAAAGCGGCATCGAAATTACCAAGATCGAATCCACTTTCGAAAAGACTCCGGTGTATAACATCGGCGTTGGGCCCAAGCGGAATACGGGGGCTAGCAAGGATTGGTTGATGGTGGAGGTCGAGTTCACGTATGCACCCAAGAGTCCAAATGACCCGCCATTTTTGGATGACCTCACATTTAATTACTACATCGCGCTGGACAATAAATCCGCTCGAAACCCGCAGGAAACCTTGCTGACAGGATCGGTGACTCACGTTGCCATCCCCGAGGGAAAAGGATTGCGGTCGGTTGCGTTAGTGAGTCCTCGGACCTTGGAGCGCTTCTTCGACGGAAAGCCGCCGGCGAACGCGAACCAAGCCGTGGCATCCGTAGGTATCACTGTGACCCGCGGCGGTCTCATTGTCGGCGAGTTGAGTGTTGGTGCTGGAAAGGGAGTTCCGCAGTGGTGGACCCGGTTCCAACAGGCGCCCCCAGGATATGTGCTGAACAAAAATGAAACCCCCTTCGCGCCGCTTTTTGGGGACTATTACGAGGCAATTCGCGCCAAAGCTCCGGGGCTGTAAATCAACTCCGGCTACACCACCACCTGACAAATCGCTACTTATTCTCTGATGGCATCATCCTCTCGTTTCACCGTTCTTAACCTCGGGATGCAGACGGTTACGCTGGCCGAGTTTCAGTCCATTCCCAATGGTGGACTTTCGTTGCTTCAGTTCCAATCGACCGATCTTCTCGTCGATCCCGGTGCGGATGCAATGCGGGCGGGGCAGGTCGAGGCGGCTGTCGGTCAACTCAAGAAGGCGACGAATATTAAAGGTGGGCCGATCAACTACGCGCTTCCTATTCAGTCTGTATTTACCCGTTATTTGTCGCTTCCTGGCAGTTCACCCGAGGAATTGGGACAGATTATCGGATTTGAGGCCCAGCAGAACATTCCCTTCTCGATTGATGAGGTGGTTTGGGACTATCAAGCGGTCGGGGAACCTCGTTCAGGGATGCTTGATGTGGTCCTGGTAGCAATTAAAAGCGATACGCTTGAAGAGATAACCAAATCTGTTTCGGCTAATGGCTTTGCGCCGCAGGTCATTGATGTTGCACCGTTGGCGATTTACAATGCGTTCCGTTTCAATCGTCCGTCTCAAGAGGGATGTTCCCTGCTGATTGACGTCGGCGCTCGCACCACTAACCTATTGTTCATTGAAAACGGACGCGCCTACAGCCGCAGTGTTCCTATCGGTGGAAATTCGATCTCGGTAGCGATTGCTAAAGAATTTGCGCAATCTATCGAAGCCGCCGAGCAGATCAAGAAAGAGAAGGGGTTTGTGAGCTTGGGGGGTGCATACAGCGAACCCGACGACCCCGTGGTGGCGAAAATCGCAAAGATCGCCCGAACGACCTACACGAGGCTCCATGCAGAGATCATGCGCTCGATCAGTTTCTACCGTGCGAATCAGGGAGGGTCTGCACCTCAGCATGTTTTTCTTGCCGGTGGTGCCGTCGGGATGCCGTTTATTTTGGAATTCTTTTCGGAGAAAATGCAGGTTCCAGTCGAACCGTTTAATCCATTTGAAAATGTTGCCATATCGACGCGGGTCGACCAGCAGGCCCTCGCGAAGAATGCCCACGCGCTTGGAGAAATCGTCGGGCTCGCGTTGCGTAACCTCAACAATGCGCCGGTAGAGATTAACCTGCGACCGCCTTCGGTGATCCGCTCGCAGGATCTCAAGGCGAGGAAGCCATTTATGGTTGCTGCGGCGCTATGTCTCGTCCTGGCGACCTCCGTATGGGGCATCTATTTTAGTCAAGCCGCCGCGGTTAAAGAACTGGAGACGACCGAAGTGACGAATAGGGCCAACGCCCTGGATGACCTGGTTAAAAAATTTGATGCCGTAGCCCGTCAACAGCAGGAACGAGAGGCAACTGCGGCGCCGCTTCTTCTGGCAATTACCGAGCGGGAGGCATGGATCCGTGTTCTCAACGAATTAGCCGTAAAACTTCCCCCGGATTTCATTTGGGTCACTCAGCTCACTCCGCTCTCGGACGGCGCGCCTGTCGGAGCCGACGGCAGAATCGTCGCCGGATCAGCAGTTGCAGCACGCTCCACGCGAAATTCCCGCGAGACCCCGGCTCCGCCCCGACCGGATGCAAAGCAAGCGCAGGCGCCCACGGGCGGGGCGACGATCAACGCGCTGGAAATCCAAGGCCTCTATCTGGAAAATCCCAAAGCAGCCACAGTGATCGATGATTTCGTTAGCAACCTGCAATCGTCGTCCGTATTCAAGATTGAGGAGACGGAAAAGGCGAAAGCCGTCACCAAACGCACCACTCCCGACGACGTCACATGGGCATATGGTTTCACTATCGTCGTGCCACTAGCCAACCCGATTACTCTTCCATGAACTGGGTCCAAAAAAATCCCTTCTTAATGGCACTCTTTGGCGCCACCCTCCTGCTCACCGCGGCAGCAGCATATTTCTCCTTCACTGCGTTCGGCCAATTCACCGAAGTTTCTGCTCAATATGACGCTGCAGTCAGCCGTCTTCACGGACTTCAAAACCGAACCCCCTTTCCGAGCGAAGAAAACTTGGCTGCCTATGCAGGGCTTACTGAAGCGTACGATGCAAAGTTTGGAGACCTCTTGGACGTTATTGCGAAACGACAGAGTGCGCTTGAGCCAAGTTCACCGCAGGCATTTCAGGATAACCTCCGCGCTGTTGTTTCCGCAATTACCGACTTGGCAAAGGAGAATGTGGTGGAAATTCCCGAGGGGTTTTACATGGGGTTCGATCAGTACCGTGACACGCTTCCTTCGGACAGCGCAGCTCCGATCCTAGCGGAGCAGCTTGCCGGGATCCAGGCGATCGTTACCAACCTAATCAAGCTCCGCGTGAACGCGATCACTGGACTCTCACGCGTGCCGTTGCCCGCAGAAGGCGGTGCGCCTCAGCCTGAACCCCCGAGGCAACAGCCAAACCAGCAGCCCGCGCAACCCGCAGAGCCGATTTTAATCTCCAAACCGATCGATATTGCTTTCCGAGCGGAGCAGGGCAAGGTACGGCAGGCGCTTAATGCCATCGTTACTGCAGAGAGGGTATTTATCATCCGATCGATAACCATTCAGAATTCACAACTAGAGGGACCTTCCCGGTTGGCCGATCCCGCCGCTGTTACGCCCAACCCAGACGCGAATCCATTTGCCCAACTGCTAGGAAATCAGGACCAATTAGCTGGTGTGCCTAAAATATCCCTTAACGTGATTGTTGGGCGAGAGCTTGTGAATGTTAACACTCGCATTGAGATGATTGGTTTCAATCTTCCTGCAAAAAAGGAGTAGCCCCGGAATATGGACTGGATCAAATCCCAATACGACCGCTTGGCTCTTGCCGTGCTTGGCTTACTAGCGATGGCATCAGCGGTCGTGATCATCATGCAAGCGCTATCATTTCCTGAAACCTTTCTAGGGCAGGACAGCTCTAAGCCGCCAAATGACACGCTGCCGCAACCTCCCACCGAGACAATCGTTACCGAGATCTCCGCTTTGCAGCAACCCGCGGAGTGGACTCCGACTTCTTCATCGCTGTTGGTTTCGAAGCCATATATTCTAAAAGATGGCATTTTGATCAATCCGCTGCAGGGTGGTGCCCCCTTACACCCTCCGATTCCCAACGAGTGGATCATCAAATACGAACTCGATTATGCGGATATGCAGCTACTTCAGGCCGATATGGATGGGGATCTTTTCACCGTGTTGGAGGAATTTCTCGCCGAGACGGACCCGACGGATCCTAAATCAAAGCCATCCTACGCGACAAAGTTGAGGGTCCGGCAGTTCATTAGCGAACGGTTTCGGTTGAAATTCAGCAGTATCGTTGACAGCGAGACGTTTAGCGTCAATACGATCGATTTGAATGAACCAACGACCTTCATCAAGGTGGGGCAATTCATCCCGGACACCAAATTCAAATTGACGAAATTTGAGCGTAAAACCTTGGAAGAGCGTGGAATTGTCAAGGATGTCTCGGAACTGGTTTTTGAGAATATGGAAACCGGCGACACGATCATTCTCCCGTTGGATCAGGTGGTCGATTCTCCCACGCCCATTGGTGTGTTTGTGAACCTTTTAGACGGTCAGGAATTCCGCGTGCGCAGGAACGGAGAGTTTTCGCTCAGCCAAGACCCTGATGTGAAATATAAACTCATTGACATCACGGATTCAGGCGCAGTAATACAGCGCACCGACACCGGCAAAGAACTCCAGATTCCTGCTGAAACACCCTGATGCAATTTACCGCAATTCCTATCGATAATATGGGCGCTGCCCGCCCAACCGTGGCCAATACGTCCACGAAAACATTTTGCCCGTCCGGACATTCTCCGTCAAAATTTGTTCCTTTTACCATGTTTAGATCTCTTGCTTCCGCATCGCTCCTCGCGGCCCTCACTCTTGGCTCAATTCTGCCGCTCACGGCGCAGCCCGCAAACTTGGTCGGTGCCGCAGAACTTGAAACCCGCCGCCGCGAGCTCAATACGGAATATGCGCAGTCCATGAATCAAAAGGGTAATGCCGCGATGGTAGGCATGGACTATGAGTCGGCGTTCGCATTCTTTAAATCAGCGGTCGATTCCCTGCCGTCAGGTGGTGAAGCGACTGCCTTGGTGCGGTCCGAGGCGATGGATGGATTCTCACGCGCCGTGGTCAAACTTACCGAGCAGCGGATTTCAGAGGGTCGATTTGCGGACGCGGAAGACACCGTGGACGTGATCCTGGACGAAAATTACAATCCTACCTACGGCCCCGCACTAGCCCTTCGGGAGAAACTGAAATCGCCAGCCGGCTTCAATCGAACGATCACTCCGGGGTTTGTCGCCAAGGTGGAGGAGACCAAGCAGTTCTTCCGCGAAGCATCAGGCTATTACGAAAGCGCGCGCTACGACCTTGCATTCAAACGCTGCGAACAGATCCTGAACCTTGACCCGCATAATATCGCTGCGCGCCGGATGATGGAAAAAATCAACAATGCGCGCGCAGACTACGCGCAGAACGCCTACAATACGACACGCGCTCAAATGCTCACGGACGTCGCCTCCGCCTGGGAGCTTCCGGTCACGCGCTTTGACGTTTCCGGTGGACAAATCGTTGAGCAACCGGCGTTAGACACGAGGGGCACCCAATCAGTAAGCCGTAAGTTGGAGGAGATTCGCATCCCGAGCATCAATTTCCGTGATGCGACTATCCGCGAAGCGATTGATTTTATCAAACAGCGATCCGTTGCCTTGGACACGGAAGAACCTGATCCAAACCGCCGGGGAATTAATATCGTTCTTAAATTGGATCCCACCCTGGCTGGATCCGATGCTGGCACTCGGATCACGCTCGCGCTCACAGATGTCCCGCTTGGCGAAGCCCTGCGCTACATCGCAACCGCAGCCAACCTCAAGGTAAAAGTGGAACCGTTTGCAGTGGCTGTAGTTCCAATCAATGAACCTACCGATGTCCTGGTGACGAAAGAATACCGGGTTCCACCCGGCTTCATCTCTCAAAGTCCCGCACCGGCTGCTGCCCCGGTAGGATTTGGTGGTGCAGAATCTACTGTCGCACGGTCCGGAGCTCGCGAGTTTCTCGAGAACCAAGGCATTACATTTCCTCCGGGAGCAAGTGCCAACTTCCTCGCTTCGAGCAGCAAATTGATCGTACGAAATACTCAGCCAAACCTTGATTTAATCGATCAATTGGTTGACTTGGGCAGCAGCACCGTCGAAAGCCAAGTGGAAATCGAAGCAAAATTTGTCGAAATTTCCCAAAATAATCTGAAAGAACTCGGTTTCGACTGGTTACTCGGGCAATTTGCCATGCCCTTCGGAACGGGAGTTTATGGCAGCGGCGGGACGTCAGGGTTTACTGGCGATCTTTCAGACCGGGCTCCTGGACTCGACGGAAACCAAGGGTTTCCCTTCGTGAACCCACAGAATGGCACGCCAATCGGAACGAATCCGATTACTGGTGGCAACCGCAGCGGCGGCACGGCAATCACCGCGAATGCTATCGACGGCCTTCTGCTTGGATCCACTGCGGGTGCAACTGCGGCCCCTGGAATACTCGCCTTAGCCGGCATCTTCACCAATCCCCAGTTTCAGCTAGTGATTCGCGCGTTAGATCAGCAAAAAGGGATCGATCTGCTTTCCGCCCCGCGCGTGACTACGCGCAGCGGAGAGGTTGCCCGGATGGAATTGGTGCGGGAATTCCGCTACCCGACGCAATTCGATCCGCCACAAGTTCCACAAACGACGTCCTCCGGGGGAAACTTCATCCCCATCCCACCGACAACTCCAAGCGCCTTTGAAATAAAAAATCTCGGCGTAGAGCTCGAAGTGGAACCCACGGTTGGACCCGATGGTTACACCATTGAACTCAACCTATCACCTCGGATCACGGAGTTCGATGGATTCATTAACTACGGAAGCCCGATTAACACGGAGGTTATATACGTGAATCCACTAAACTTTCTAAACAGCGTGAGCAGGACACTCCAAATCTCCGAGAATGTAATCAATCAGCCAATCTTCAGCGTTCGCGAGACCCGCACCCAAGTGACGGTGTATGACGGAGCGACGGTAGTTTTGGGTGGGTTGATGCGTGAGGACATTCAAAAGGTGGAGGATAAAACCCCAATTCTTGGTGATATTCCACTGCTCGGGAGA
>Ga0209491_10002619_pt1 | contig 31655 bp, 16 predicted proteins | sample BON02_FD_187213 | JGI IMG/M metagenome (GOLD analysis project Ga0209491, IMG submission 187213) | Freshwater microbial communities from Lake Bonney liftoff mats and glacier meltwater in Antarctica - BON-02 (SPAdes) (version 2) | ecosystem: Environmental > Aquatic > Freshwater > Ice > Glacier...
CCCCCCGCGAGCGCCGAGGCCGACGATTGACCTCCCGAGGCACTCTACTGCCAGATGCGCGCGGCGGATCAAGGCCGGAGCGGGCGGATCGGGGCGTACGGGAGAAAGATGGCCGCCGTCACCTGGACAAGAAAGAAAGGCCCGCTCCTTCTGCGCCGCCACCCGGCGATCGGGGAAGGAACAGTCCGGCCGGGGCCGCTGCCGCCGTCGCCGTCGTCGCCCAAAATAGGCCCCCGTTGCTATTGTAAACAAGGGCCGATGGCGTGTACCCCCGAGGGGTCGTCCGAAAGTGAACGACGCGCCGCACCGCCGCCAACGTCGAGGGCCGGAGCGGTCTCGCCTTTTCTTCTTGAAGGAGCCGCCGCCCGCCGCGCGCCGCCATTGTCCTTTTCCGCATCGTCTTCCGGTCCCTCGGTGCTTTGAACGAGCCGCCCGAGCCCGTCCTCTTTTCCCCCGCCTCCCCTCCCCGCCCGCCCCGCGTCAAAGTCCGCCGCGCTCGGCGTCGAGCTTTCTACAACCATCCAACGCGGCCGGGCCCGCGCCCGAGACCTACACGCTGCTCTACAAGTGAGTCAACTCTTGCGGCGGCGGCCGATTCGAGCCACCCTGCGTTGCTATTTGTGTCTTTGCTTCAATTCGGCGCGCGCTCTGTCCCGGCGCGCACGCGTGCTCGCGCGACGACTCGGCGCCGGCATCGCGTGCGCGCGGCTCGACCACTCTCGACGCGCGGGGACAGCGGGCACGAAACACGGCGCGCGTGCCTGCATCCGAGAAATTGCCAGGGAGTGACCGTCAAAATCGCGTTTGGCGGTCGCCGTCTGTGCTCTTCGGCCAGCGGGTTGCTCACACAGGCCAAACACCAACGCCGCGCCAATCACCCGACCCGGAAAACACAGAGAACCAACATGTCGGAGCCCCAGCCCGCCCGGGCGCCCGTCGCGTTTAGGCGCAAAGAGCCAGATCGGACCCGCTCGGCGAGCGCCGCGCTTCTCCCTCTCACGGCGCAGCAGCAGCAGAAGCGCGCGCGGCCCCGCTCCGCCCCCTCCCCCGCCAGCTACAGCGGCCACCCCTCTCCCGCCCGCCTGGCGCAGTCGCACAACCTCGTCCCCGCACTCTGCCTGGCCGTCGTCGGTGTCGCCGCGCTGTTGGACGCCGCGACCACCGGCGAGTGCCTAGTCGCCCGGGCGGCGACCGCTGCGACCGCCGCCACCCGCGCGGCGCCTAATGCTGTCCGCGTCGGCGTCCCGCCCGCGACAGCCGACGCGCTGTTCGTGACGGCGACCCCATTGCCCGCCCCACCCACGCGCGACGCGCCACTCACCGCAGCCGCCGCCGCCGCCGCACCCTCCCCCACCGCAACCCGTCCGCCGCCGCGCGCCGCCCCCCGCTGCCGCCATCCTCGGGCGTGTAGCGAGCGCACGCGTGCGACGTCGCCGGCGCCTCCAAAGGTGCCAAGAGGCACGCTCGGGGACGAAGCCAAGGCGCTCGCGCACCTCCGCGAAATAATGCTGCGCGAGGACGGCGCACGCGAGTACAACCGGCGGCACTTGGCGGGGAAGTTTGTCGTCGCCCCGGCCATCGGCACCTCCCGCTTCTCCGTGAGATACGAGCCATACGACGCGGCCGAGGACTCGGTGCGATTCGACAGCCTTAGAGCACTCACGCGCGCGCTCAATTATCCCGCCGAGTGGACGAATCTCTGCAAGATCGTGGTGCGTAACCGTTTGGTTTTCCGATCCCCTTTTCTCTCTCTGTTGGTGCCGCGCGCCACGCCCGGCGGGGGGCCCCCGCAAAAAAAGAAAAGAAAAATCGACCGCCCGAAAAACTCACGCGCACACTATCCAAACTCTTCACACGACAGCGACGCAAGTCAGGGACGGGCCTGTCCGGTGTAGACGTGCTCGAGGATGCGCGGGGCAAGCTCCGTGCGTCGGCGCGCCATCGCTGGGACATCGCTGCATTGCATGGCGAGTGGTCGACGTATGCGACCAAGGGGGGCGACGACCGCAGCCGGCGCCATTTCGAGTGGGTGAGCAGCGACGGGTGCCACAAGTTCAATCCCGGCTGCCTCCGCGCCGTCGAACGATTCCTGTCGGGATGGACGCCGGGCGCTACAATCGCGCGGGGATAGGGGGCTCGAGCACACGCGCTTGGGACGCGCGGGCGGCGTCTCGCCACTCGAGCAGGCCCGGGTCGCTGCGGGCGAGACGCAACACGGGCGGCGGGATCGCGATCACGCGGCGAGCGCGCGCGCACGTGCTATCTCCGCCTGCCACAATTCCTCGGCGCGAGATGAGATGTAACGCGAGCCGTCCGTCGCTATCCTCCCTCTCCTTTCTTTTCCATATTTTTACAACCCAGTCTCGTCGACGGAGAACGGACCGGCGGAGGAAAACTGAAATGCAGAAAGGCAGAGATACTCCGAAAAAAAACCTGCCAATCAATCGCAAGACACGTCATGGTGCGACGCGCCGGCCCGTCTAAATGGCACTTGAGGGACGGGGGCCGCGCTCGACGGGCGGGATGGGTCACATCCGAGCGCGGTTGAGCTCGGCCAAGAGCCGCTCGCTGCCCTTGGCGCGCTCGGTGCGGCGGGACGCGTTCTTGGCGGCGCGGTCGGCGAGCCACGCCGCGTACGTCTTGAACCAGAACGTGCCGCTGCACGGCTGGCTGAAGAGCGAGGACCCGGGCGCGCGATTGCGCAGGTACCTGCGCGTCCGCCCACCCGCTCCGATGCCGTGCGTCCCGCCGCAGGCGCCGGCCGTCGGCCCGTCCGCGGCTGCGCCCACCGCGCCCACCGCGCCCGCCGCCGGCGCCCTGCCGCTCCCACCGCTCCCGCCGCCGCCCTCGCCCTCGCGCCGCGCGGCTGCCCATGCCAAGTCGTTGTGCAGGTTGGACGCGCGCCACACGAGCATGCGCCCCAGGCACGCGTTTGCGTACACGTAGGAGGGCTCGCGCGCGTGCGCGAGGCTACCGCCCGTGAGCAAGGCCACGACCGCCGGCTCGCCGGCCTGCAGCGCGGAAAACCCGCCCGCGATCACGTCGCACAGCTCGAGGCCGCCGAGCGCGCGCAGGAGGAGAAAGGCGCCGTCCTGCCTCTCAAAAAGCACGCCCTCAACGCCCGGGTGAGTGAGCGTCGAGAGGACGGCAGAGAAGGCGACGCCGTGCGCGACGGCCGCGCGCACGACCGGGTCGACGGTGCCGCCGGCCGCCGCGCTCGGTGGGGCGCGCCCGTTGTTGTAGCTCGCAAAGCCCCACGCGCCGCCGCTCGTCTCCTGCTGCTGCTGCCGTCGCTGCTGCTCGGGCTCGCCGCGGACATCCCCCCCGGCGGCGCCTTCGTCCTCGTCGTTGTCGTTGTCCGAGTCGCCATCGGAGTCGCTGTCGGCGACAGCCCCGCTCGCCCTGCTGCTCCCGCCGGCGCCACCACCGCCGCCGCCGCCTGGCGGGGGGCCGCCCGCCCCCGCCGCCGCCGCCGCGCGCGCCACGGCCGCCGCCGCGGTCGCCGTCACCGTCGCCGCCGCGCTCTTTGCCTGCTCGACCTCCGGGCTGCCGTCAGGCAGCTTGACGACGTGCATGTACTCGGCCAGCAGCGCCTCGACGTCAAGCGCGGCCGCGACCGCGCGCGACGTCGACCCGGTCCCGTGCATGCCCGCGCACTGGTCGCTCGAGCCGGGCAGGCGCGCGGCGCCCTCGAGGCCGGCGCGCGGCGGCGGCACGACGGCGAGGGCACCAGTCTGCCCGCTGACCGCGACGTACTGTGTCGACATGCATGGCTTGCCGCGGTTGCCGGTGGCGGCAAGGCACCGGCAGGCCAGGACGGGAGGGCCCTCCTCGAGCGCGCGAACGAGGGCCAGGCGCCCGGGGATGCGGCACTTGCGGCACGCGAGCGGCCGCAGCAGGGCGCGCACCTTTTCGACCGCCACCACCGCTGCGCGCAGCCGCTCGACCGCCGCCGGCGCGTCGCCGCGCTTCTTGGCCTGCCTGGCGGCGTGCTCGGCCTGTACGTCGGCGATGGTGGCACCGCCCCCGACGATAACAGCGGCCAGGGCGGCCGATCCGTCAGGAAGCCGTTGAGTCGTCGGCGCCCGCGGGCCCCGCCCGCCGCCGCCCTCGCCGCAGCCGCAGCCGCGGCCGCCGTCGCTCTCCCCGCTCTCCCCGTCGCCGTCGCCGTCGCCGTCTCCGTCGCTGTCGCTGTCGCTGTCGCTGTCGCTGTCGCTGTCGCTGTCGCTGTCGCCGTCGCCGTCGCCGCCGCCGACTGACGCCAGGCAGCGCAGCGTCGCCGCCGCCGCGAGCCTCACGCCTGAGCACATGCCCGAGTGACGCGCCAGCGCCCGGAGCAGGTCGGCCATGCCGAGGCGGCGCAGGAGCTCGACGGCGTCGTGGCGCCCGGCGACGGTGGGCAGGTTGCCGAAGAGCTCGATGCCGTCGCCGCGGAAGATGGCGCCCTTGTAGTCCTCGAACTCGACGGCAGAGTGCACGCGGAGCAGGCACAGGAACGGGTTTAACCGCGTTTTCGAGCCGGACGCCGCGGCCGCGTCGAGGGCCACGAACCCGCGCGCCTCTCTGGCTTTTTTTTTTTTGGGGGGAGGGGTTTGGCGGCCGGCGATGTGGTCAACAAAAAGAAGGGCGGCGCGGCGACTGAGGCCCTGGCGCCCGCGCCCCCCTTTCTCTTTGTTTCCCCATGTCTCACACCCCGCCGCCGCCCGCCGCCGCCGCCGTCGCCGCTGCCGCCGCCGCTCGCGCCGCACGCAACCGCCGTCGAGGCAAAAGCAGCGGCGCTGCAAGGAATAAGAGGCGAAAAGAAAAAATGACCGCGGGCGAAAGGGCGAAAGGGACTCACGAGAGGAGGCGGGCCGCCGCGCCCTCGTCGCCGGCGTTGTTGGCGACCCACAGCAGGGCGATCGACGGCCACGCCAACATGGCCGCCGGGAGCGACGGCGGGACGCTCGCCTCCTCGGAAAACACCCGGGGCGACGTCAAGGCCCCCAAGAGGGCGTCGAGCTTTGCGCCGCCACCGGCCGCACAGCCCAGGCGCTGGACCGCCCAGATGATCTTGCGAACGCCGGGCCGTCTGATGGCGCCAGGCAGACTCTCGGTCGCCGCAATCGCGCGCTTGATGATGTCCACGGCGTCGTCGGAGGCGCAGGGGGCCGCCTGCCGCTGCTCCTGCATGGCGGCACCGATCTCGGCGAGCACAGCGCCCGGCCGCGCGCGCTCGGCGTCCGACAAAGGGCCGGCCTCGAGGCAGGCGCGCGCGCGCCGCAGGGCGCCAGCAAGGGTAGGGGCGCGGTCGCTGTCGGCGGCGGCGCGCGCGGCGACGACGAGCTTGTTGGTGGCGTCCGGGCCGAGCATGGGCAAAGGGACGGGGGCGCGAGCGGCGGCGGCGGCGGCGGCGGCGGCGGCGGCGGCGGCGGCCACGCGCCGCGGCCGGTCGGGCGAGCGGAGAGCGGGCCCCCCGTCGCCGGCCGCGCCCGCTTCGGCACCTGCTGCTGTCGCGGCCGGGCGCTTGCGAGGCGCGGCAAGGGACGCCGGCTTCGGCCCGGGCAAGGGTCCCGCCCCCGCCGAGGCGTCTCCTGTGGCGGGAGCGATTTTTTGTTTTTTTTTAGAACACGATACCGGCGGCTTGACTGTTTTCGTGTGTTTGACCCCCCAACAAGGCCCCTCACCCATGGTTGTCGGGCCGCGACGACCACGCCCAGTGCTCAAATTGGGTGGCAGTGCCACCGGTACAGGCGAAAGAAAATGTTGGAATGGGGGATTGGAAAGCGCGCTTTCAAGAGAGGGCGCGCTTGGAGGGGGCGGCGGAGACGATGAGCGCCTCCGTCGGCCGTGGCGGGCGGCAGCGGCGGGCGGGGTGCGACAATCCCGCGTTTCTTTCGGGGCAGGCCAACGCCGCGCCGCCACGCGCTGCGCGTGCCGGCCGCCCGGATCGTCCGCGCGCACCAGTCGCCGCCGAGCGCCGGCACCAGCTGCCCGCCAACAAACTTCTCGGGCCCCAGGGCGACGATCAGGTCGCCCAGGAACCGGGCGCCGCCCGCGCCGCGCAGCAGTGCCGCCACGCTCCCGGGGCCCAGGGCGCGCCGCGACGTCGGCCGTGTCCGGGATGCCCGCCCGCGCGGCGCGGGCGGGCATCCCGCCCGCCCGCGCCGCCGCCGCAAGCGCGGCGGCGCGGGCGGGCGGGATGCCCGACTCAAAGGCGACGCGCCCGAGCTCGGCCGTCACCTTGGCCAGCGGCCAGGCCGGCGGCGCCCTGTCCGTGCGCGCCTCCGAGCCCTGCTACGAGTTCACCCTGCGCTACGACGGTGCAGCGCCCGGCCGCCCGCTGCGCGGCGCGCGGCGCGTCGTCGCGCGCTACGGCCACAGCGGCTGGCGGCAGCAGGCGGACGCAGAGATGCGGCCGCTCGGCGGCGACGCGTGGGAGGCGACCGTGCGCGTGCGGGCGAGCGCCCTGCCCTCGAGCGGGCACGCCGAGCTGCAGGTCGCGTTTTTGGGCATGCTGCCGAGATTGCAGCCCGGCTCTAGCGGCGGCGACAGCGGAGGCGGCGGCCCCGACGGCAGCAGCAACAATGGCAGCCCCAACAGCGGCGGCGACGGCGGCGGCTCCGACCCGTCGCTGTTCGAAGAGTGGGACAACAACGACGGCGCCAACTGGACCGTCGCCGTCGAGCTCGACAGCTCGCAGGGCGGCCTCGCGGCCGCGCCCCCCGAGCTCCTGGGCGGCGACGGCGGCGAGGCGGCGCGCTGGCTCAAGTCGTCGCTGCAGCTGAGGGTCGACGCGCTCGCCGCCGCGCGCGCCTTGTCCGGCGAGCAGGCCGCCCTGCTCCGGGCGCTCGCGTGGGCGGGCGACTTCTCGCTGCTGCGCGCCTACGCCCCCCTGCGGCACTCGTCTGACGACGCGGCCGTCGCCGCCGCCCTCGCGCGCCGGTGCGGCGCCCTCAGCCGCGGCCGCCCGGGCGTCCACGTCGTCCACGTGGCCACCGAGGCCGCCCCCTTTGCCAAGGTCGGCGGCCTGGGCGACGTCACGTCCGCCCTGGCCAAGTCGCACCAGGCCAGCGGGGCGCTGGTGGAGCTGGTGCTTCCCAAATACGACGTCGGCGATTACTCATCGCTCCAGAACCTGAGGGTGGTGCACGAGCTGGTCGTGCCCTGGTCGCCGGCGGGGGGCGGCGGCAACGGCGGTGGCGGCGGAGAGGGCGGCGGCGGCGTGCGGACGCTCGTGTGGTCGGCCCTCATGGACGGGCTGCCGACCTACCTGCTCGAGCCGCTCGACGGCGCGTTTTGGCGGGGCGCGCTCTACGGTTGCGCGGACGACGCCGCCCGGTTTGCCTTCTTCAGCCGCGCCGCGCTCGAGTTCCTGGCGCTGCCGCCGCGCGGCGCCTCGATCGACGTGATCCACCACCACGACTACCACACGGCGCTCGTGTCCGTGATGCTGGCGCACGACACGTCGTCCGGGGGAGGAGGCGCCGCGTTGGCGGCGTCGTCGGGCCCGTCGGCGGCACCGCCGGCGCCGCTCGGTGCAGGCCTGCTGCGCGCGCGCCTGCCGCGCGCGCGGACGGTGCTGACCCTGCACAACCTTGCGTTTCAGGGGTCGGGGGCCGAGGCGGCGCGCGCCGCCGCGGCCGCGGGCCTGCCCGCCGCCGCCGCCGCCCAGGGCAGCCCCGAGGCAATTGGCGCCTCGGCCGCGATCCGCTCCCTCCGGGACGACGGCGGCCGTGGCAGCGAAGGCAGCGACAACGGGGCCCGCCCGCCGCCCTCGGCCAATTTCCTGCGCGCGGGCGTGCTGTGCGCCGACCGCGTCAGCACCGTGTCGCCCACGTACGCCCGCGAGATCCTCTCGGACGCGGGCGGCCTCGGCATGGGCCTGTCGCCCGCGCTGCGCGAGGCGGCGGCGCGCGGCCGCTTCCGCGGCATCCTCAACGGCATCGACAAGGCCTCTTGGTCGCCCGAGAGCGACCCGCACCTGCCCGCCCGCTTTGGCGCGTCCGAACCCTGGCCGGGCAAGTCAGAGTGCAAGCGTTCCTTGCTGCGGGAGGTGGGCCTGCCGTGGGAGCACGTCGGGACCGAGCGCGGAACAGAGGGCGGCAACGGCGGCGGCCAGGGCGGCGGCGGCCAGGGCGAAGCGGACGAGGGGCGGGGCGGCGGCGGCGAAGGCGGCAACAGTGACGGCAACGAAGGCGAGCGGATGCTCTTCGCGGTCGTCTCGCGCCTGACCGAGCAAAAGGGCCTCCCGCTGATAGTGCGCGGCATCGCCCGCGCCGCCGCCGCCGGCGCCCAGGTCGTTGTGCTCGGCTCGGCGCCCGACCCCTCCGTCCAGCGCGAGTTCGAGCGGCGCGCGGCCGAGGCCTCGGCCGGCGGCGACGTGCGCTTGGTCTTGCGGCACGACGAGGGGCTCGCGCGCCGGCTGTACGCGTCTGCGGACGCCCTGCTCGTGCCTTCCTTATTCGAGCCGTGCGGCCTGACGCAGCTCATCGCCATGCGGTACGGGTGCGTGCCCGTGGTCCGGCGAACGGGGGGCCTCGCCGACACGGTGTTTGACGTGGCGCACGCGCACGGCGTCCCCGGAACGCAGCGCAACGGCTTTGTTTTCGAGGGCGACGACGTCGAGGCGGCCGTCGGGCGCGCGGCCGACGCCTATAGCGGGGGCCGGGCTTGGTGGCGCGGGGAGCTGGTGCCGCGGCTGATGCGGGCGGACCACGGGTGGGCGCGCTCGGGGAGGGAGTACCTCGACCTGTACCGGGCGGACGGGTGATGACCGATCGGATCGGGGCGCTGCTGCTTTTTGCTATTTAGAGAGAGAGAGACACAGACAGAGAGGGAAGACTGATCTTTTGACCTTTTGTAAAGAGAACCCATCTCCGACGGTCCTCATACGCACCCTCGGGGTCAAACTCGATCGCCTCCACCGCGACAGAGGCCAAACGCGATCCTAAGCAGAACTTCCCCCATCCCCCTGGCCGGTCAGTGCGCCGCCTGCTCCGCCCGCTCGAACGCCTCCTCGTGCGCGCGCAGCGCCAGCACGGAAGGGTGCGCGGGCGCCACCGCCCGCAGCTGCGCCAGGTGCCGCGCGGCGCTCTTGCCCGTGCGCGGTGCGACCACGGCCAGGTTGGCCAGCGTGTCGGCGTGGCGCGGGTCCTTGGCGAGCGCGTCGAGCAGGTCGCGCTCGGCGTCCTCCCACTCGCCCATCTTCATGCGGCACACGGCGAGGCCGTTGTGCAGGGGGGGCTGTGTGTGGTGTGTTTTTTGGGTTTTTCGGCGGGTCGGGGGGGGCGTTCGAGGGGGGCGGGGTGAGCGCCGCGCGCCTGGGGTGTTGCTTTGTTTTTAGTTTTGTGTCGCCGTCCTCTCCATCTCCTTCTCGCGCTCGCAGCACAAGTCGACAGAACAAACACAAACACCCCTTCAAACAAACGCGTGTTCTATGTGTCTCACCGTCCACGTGTACTTGTCCCCCAGCTCCTGGTAGATGTAGCTCGCCTCCTGCACCTTGGCGCCGCCGAGCTCGGCGCCGACCCAGGCCGCCGCCAGCTGCGTCGCCGTGGCGTCGTCGTCGCGTGCCGACATGGCCTTGGCCTGGCTCGCGGCGCGGTCGACGCGGTCCATGAGAAGGTAGCACTGGACGCACAGGGCCATCCTGTTGGAGTGGAGTGATGTTTTTAAGGGCGGGGGGGGGGAGGTGGGGGGTAGAACAGGGAGGATTGGGGCGGGTCAGCAGAGAGAGAGAGGGGAGCAAAGGAGCGACGCGACGCGTTTTTTCCCGTGTCCAAACATTACGGCGGCGCGCTCGAGAAAGAACGCGAGCGGGACGATCAAGCAACGACCAAGCCTCACATCTCGAGCGTCTGCGGCCCGGCGTTGCACGCCTTGAGCGCCTCCACGTGGTTGCCGCCGGACGCGTGCAGCGCGCCCGCCACCAGCAGCACGTGCGGGTCGCGCGCGGCGCCGGCCACGTCGCCCTCGCGCCACTCGGACAGGGTCGCCAGGGCGGCCTCGGCGGTGACGGCGCCGCCGCGCGCCTGGGCGAAGAGCTTGACGGCGCGGAGGCCGATGGGCGCGGTGTCGGCGATCTCGTTGATGACGAGCTGGGGTTTGTTGTAATTTTTGGTTTTGGCGGCGGGGGGTTGGCGGTTGGGGGCGCGAGCGTTGGCAAAGAGAGGAGCGGCGAGCGTCTGAGCGTCGGCGGCGTTCGACGCTCGCGACGCAGTGCCCGTCTGGTGAGCGCGGGGACGCGGGAACCAGCGAAGCGCGCGCAACGGGCTCTACCTCACTCACGTCGTGGCTGCCGAGTTCGATGTAGGAGCGGTAGACGTAGGCGTCCTTCTCGACCTGCACGGGCCCGGATAGGTCCTCAAGGTCGCTGGCCTCGTTGATCGCGGCGTTGTACGCGCCGATGAGGTAGTAGTTGCGCAGCATGAAGAGCGGGTCCCCCATCCTTGCTGCTTGGAGGGGAGAGCAGCTCGCCTCGGGTCTCTGTTGCCCTCGCCCCTGGGCTGCGCTCGCGCGGGTGGAGGGAAGACAGACTCGAGGAGGAGGAGGAGGAAGAGGCGCACGGTTTTGCTGTCAGTCCGTCTCTTTTTGAGGTTTGCGGGTTGGTCGAGGTGTGTGTGTTGGTCGCGGTGGGTGTGGGGGGTCGAGCACACGAGGACGAAGGAGAAGAAGCAGAAGAAGGATATCGCCGTCGTCAAACGGCGCGCGGCGCGCGCGACGCCGACAAGCGAAAACACGCGCCGCCCGCCTCGATTGACAGTGGCCATACCTCGTTGTTGCGCAGACGCGCGCGCGCGACGACACAGCACAACCCGTGCATTCTCTTGCCCGTACACAACACGGTGGCCGTGCCCTTCCCTCATTCTAGTGTCCCCGTCGTCCTCGCTGCTCCAATGACACAATCGCGGATCGCGGGCACACGCAGCGCAATGGCGGCCAAGCCGCTCAACCTGCGCGTGCGCGTGCACGAGTCCCTCCCGGTCGCTTACCAGCACGACCGCGTCACGTGGTGCGAACAGCGAGCGACCCTTTCTTTGCGCGCGCGCCGCCGCCGCCGCCGCCGCCGCCGGGCGCGCCCACGCCCCCCCCGCTCACCCTTCGCTCGAAAAACCAACGGCACGACGCTCGCGCCCCCACCACCGACCCCAAAACGAAACAAAGGGCCATGATCCCCGCCAAGGCGGCCACAACGTTTGGCAGCATCGCCGAGTGGCTCGTCTCCAAGCTCGTCGTCGCGGCGCCCGCCGCCGCCGCGATCAGCGGCGGCGGCGACGGCCCGGCGGCGGCGCCGCCGCCGCCACCGCCGCCGCTCGCCGTGATCGTGGACGTGGAGGGCTGGACCTACCCTTCGTACGCCCCCTACGGCGGGTTCGTCGGCCCCGGGTGGGAGGTGCTGCTGCGGGCGGCCGAGCCAGACCACGTCGCGACCATGCGCGCGGTGGCGGACCAGATCGAGAGCCCGAAAACTTTGTGCAGACGCCTGCTGAAGCAGGACATGGAGGAGGACGAGGCGCAGGGGTGGGGCAAGGAGGAGGAGAAGGGGTGGGAGGAGGAGGAGGAGGAGGAGGAGGGGTGGGAGGAGGAGGACGAGGAGCAGGCTAGAGTCCACGTCGGCAAAGGAGCGGAGGAGGACACCAAGGACGCGGCGGAGGAGGACGGGGGGCGGCCGCAGCAACGGGCGGAGCGGGCCGAGGCGCCGCGCGCCGCCGAGGCGGCGGCAGCGGTCGCGGGCGCCGTCGCGGGCGGCGGGAGCAGCCGCAGCGCGCGGCGCAAGGCGCGCGCGCGCGCGCTGCGGCGGCAGGGCTTGCTGCCGAGCGCGGCGCAGAAGAAGCAGCAGAAGCAGCAGAATCAGCGGCAGGGCAAGCCACAGCAACGGAAACGGCCGCAAAGGTCGCCGCCGCCAGGAAAACAGCAAGAGCCGGCAGCGGGCAAACGGCAGCGGCGGGCGCGCGAGGAGGAGGGCGACGACGCCGCTCTTGCAGGCGGCCGCCGCGGCGACGCACAGGAGAGGCCAGCCGCTGTCGCAGCGGCGGTGCCTGACAAGCGGCCGCGCCTTGAGAACTGGGGCACCGCGACCAGCACCGACAGCGACAGCAGCGGCGGCAGCAGCGGCGGCAGCAGCAGCAGCAGCGACAGCGACGGCAGCGGCGACGGCGACGACGACGCCGGCGACGGCTCGCCCCTTGCGCCCGCGCTGCCGGCCGACCCCGCCGCCTCGCTCCCGGCCGCCGACCTCGCCCACGGCTTCCCCCCGCCCGGCACGCTGCTCGCCTACCGCGTGCTCGAGCTCGGGCCCTCCGGCCCGGGGCCGTCCGAGTGGCGGCGGGGCGAGGTGGCCGGCGGCGGCGCCGCCGGCGCCTGGGACGGCGACGAGGACGGCGGCGACGGCGACGTGGACGGAGGGGTGGCCGGAGGCATCCACGTGACCCTCCTGCCCGTCCCGCGCGCGTGGCGTCCGCCCGGATGGCGGTCCCCCGCCGCCGCGGCGCGCGGACAGGAGGGGGAGGAGGGGGAGGCGGGCGGGGGCGTGCCCGCGTCGCTGCTGGCCGGCGCCGGCGGCGGCGCGGGGCCCGAGGGGCTCGGGCCGTACGACGGCGCGGGCAGGCTGCGCGCGGGGCCGGCGCTGTTTGTGGACGTGCGGGTGCTGAGGCCGCCGGCGGCGGACGGCGCGGGCGCAGGAGCGGGAGCAGGAGCGGGCGCGGCGGCGGCGGCCGCGGGGGTCGCCTCTGCCCCAGCCGGCCGGCCCGCGCCCCTCGGCCCCGAGGCCGTCGCCTCCGCGGTGGCCGCCGCCGCCCGGCTGACGCCCCAGGCCGCGCGCGCGGCGTCCGCGGCCCTGCAGCAGCGCCGGCTCGAGCTGGCGACCGCGGCCGCGGCCCGAGTGCCTCCTCCGCCACAACAACCAACAACGACGACGACGCCCGCCGGCCGCCGCGCGCTGCGGGGGAGCGTGATGGCGCCCCTGCTGCGCCGCCTGCGCGGGGAGGGCGCCCTCGACGGCGGCGGCGGTGGCAACTGATGCGCATGCATCGGCGTTGTAAACACAGGCCGTCGGCGGCGGCAACTGATGCGCCTGGATCGGCGTTGTAAACGATGGCAACTCACGTCGTCCTCAACCGCGCGCTCTCACTTCTTTTGCTCTAGGCGCTCAAGACACGACGGCCGGTTCTGCCGTCGCGCCGCCGCCGCCGCCGCCGCCGCTTTCACCCGCCGCCTCGCCCCCGCCGGCACCACCGCCCCCACCGGCGCCGCCCCCCCCGCCGAGCTTGCGCCCCTTGGGCGCATATTCACCGCCGCCGCCGCCGCCGCCGTTGCCGACGCCCTCGAACGAGACCAGTAGACCAAAGTGGTCCGACGGCCACAGCGGCGGGACGCCCCTGCGGCGGCCGCCGCCGCCGCCGCCGCCCACCGCCCGCGTGCCTACCAAGGCCGCCCTGGCCACGCGCCAGTCGCGCAGCCGCACCAGACACCGGTCCAGCCGCAGCTGCAGGCGCGAGCGCAGCATCTTGTTGCGCGGCGCGTCGTACGAGTAGCCGCCCGGCTCGGCGGGCTCGGGCGGCTCCCCGCCGGCGCCGCCGCCCGGCCCCCCGCGGACGCGCGCGTCGGCCGCCAGCCAGGCGTCCTGCCAAGGGGCCGCCGTCCCGCCAACGGCGAGCGGCAGCTCGCCGTCGTTCTCCTCGTTCCAGTTCAAATCGCCCGCCAGCAAGACGTTGGGCGCCGGCGGCGCCGCCGTCGCCGCCGATCGGAAGGAGGACGGGTCGTACGCCAAAACGTCCCCCCCGCCGCCGCCGCCGCCGCCCGCCCGTCCGTCGAGCAGCGCGAGCGACGCCGCCAGCTGCCCGCGGCGCCGGTCCGAGAACCACTCGCGGGGCGGCATCGGCGACTCGAGGTGCGACGTGGCGACGACGAGCGCGGGCGCGGCGGCCATGGGGCCGCCGTGCGACACCGCCGCCGTGTGCAGGCCGCGGCCCATCGCCGAATTCGCAAACTCACGCCAGCGGAACGGCACCGCGGCCGCAGGCGAGCCTGCGCGCAGGGGCGAGTCGCGCCGCACCAGGAGGAGGGTGTAGTAGGGGCAGCCGCTCGGCGGCACGGGCGAGACGAGGTAACGGGAGGCCCAGCCGCCGCTGCCGCCTGCTGCTGCTGCCGCTGCCGTGGACTGCCGCCCAGGCCGCCGCCGCAGCAGGAGGGACTCTATGTTTGCCGTCACTTCTTGGAAGCCGATCAGGTCGGGCAGGCCGCCGCACTCCGTTTCGATGACGTGCGAGATGCCGCGCATGCGGCCCTCGAGGTCCTTGGACTCGTCGAACCAGACGTTATACGTCAGAAAGGTGAAGGAAGGGGGCGGGCGGCCGGGCGGCGGCAGGGGGGCGGCGTTCTGGGCCGAGGCGTTTGGGGCGGCGTTTTGTGCGGCGTTCGGGGCGGCAGACGCCCGGCGGGGGCTGCTGCCGCTGCCGCTGCCGCCCGCGCCTGCTGCTGCTTGCGCCTGCTGCCGAGCCATCCGCTCCCGGTGCAGCTGGGCCATCAGGGGGTTGACGGCGAGGGCCGGGCCCGCGCCCGCAGCCGCGCGCTGGGCCGCGTGCTGCATGATGCGCCGGCGCGCGCGCTCGGCGCCGCCGTCCTCGTCGTCGTCGTCGGCAGCGTCGGCAGCGTCGGCGCCCGCGTCGGCAGCGTCGCCGCGCTTGCGCTTGTTGGTTCGGTTGGGGTTGTCGGCCGGCGGGGGCGGGAGGGGGTCGTCGTCGTCTTCCTCGCTGCTGCTCACGAGATTAACGACCTCGCCTTTCGCGGGCATGACGGGCTAGGGCGCGTGCGCGTTTGGCAAACGGTTGTCTCTTTTTAAGTCCAGTGACGTTTGTTCGCCCAAGCAGCGATGCTTGGCCGCTGTTCACGGGTTGATTTATACCAAAGCGATGGCAAGTACGCAGGTTCAATCCACCGGTCCTTTTGTTGGAGAGAAAGAGAATGAGGGCACGAGCGACGCCGACCCTTCTTCCTTTGAAAGCGCGCGCCGACACCGACGCTCATCGGCGCTTGCTGCCATCGTGGCCTCCCCCCCATCTAGTAGCGCCGCCTCGCTCTCACGACTGTAATCACTTTTCACCACACGCTTGGACAAGACCAGCACACAAACGCACGCAGCCGGACGCGCGTTGCGCGGCGCTTGACGCACCTCGCCACGATCCCCCCCCCTTCTCCGGAACTCGCAACTCCCCCCCCCCCTCCTCACGCGCGCGCGCGCCCCATCACGCATCCCCCGTTGCAGGTCCCGATTGTGCTCTCCTTTCCAGACCAGGTCGTCCTCTTTTATCGCGCAAAACACGACCACTATAAAAGAAAAACCCTTTCAAAAAAGCGATGGCGTCGCGGCGCGGCGGCGAGAGAGGAGCGGGGGGGGGATCGTCGTCGGCGCCAGCCTGCTGCTGCTCAGTCAACCAAGACGCCACGTGCCTGGCGCTGGCGAGCCCGCAGGGCATCTCGATCTTCAACCTCCAGACGGGCGCCCCGCTGTACAAGAGCGTCGGGCTGGGCGCCATCGGCATCGTCGAGATGCTCTTCTCGACGAGCCTGGTCGCCTACGTCGGCGCCGGCGAGCAGCCCACGCTCACGCCGCGAAAACTGGCCCTCGCCAGCACCGCCGCGCCGTCCGGGTGCGCGCCGCCGATCCGCGACGTGCCCTTCGCCACGGCCGTGCGCGCCGTGCGCCTGGGCCGCGCGCTGGTGGTGGCGGTGCTCGAGCGCGAGGCGCACGCGCTGGACCTGCGCACGCTGGCGCCGCGGGCGGTGATGCCGACGCCGCGCAACGCCAGGGGGCTGGCGGCGCTGTCGTGCGGGGAAAGCGGCGGCGGCGGCGGCGGCGGCGGCGGCAGGTGCCTGCTGGCCCTGCCCGCGCACGAGAGCCGGGGGCTCGTGCGGGTGTACGATCTCGGGGGCGGGGGAGGCGGCGGCGGGGAGGCGGCGACGGGAACGGGCGCCGGGGCGGCGGCGGCGGCGAGCGCGGCGAACGCGAGCGCGGGCGCGGGCGCGGGCGCTGGCGCGCCCCTTCCGCCGCCGCCGCCGCCGGCCGGCGTGAGCGTCCTTTGCGACCTTGACGCGCACCGCGCCCCCCTGGCGGCGCTCGCGTTCAGCCCGGACGGCGGCCTGCTGGCGACCGCGTCGAGCACGGGCACGGTCATCCGCGTGCACCGGATGCCCGGGGGAGAAGGAGGCGCGCGGGCGAGCGGCGGCGGCGGCGGCGGCGGCGGCCGAAACGCGAGCCGGCCAACGGTCGTCAGCCTCCGGCGCGGGACGGCGCCCGCGGCCGTGCACGCGCTGGCGTTCGCGTGCGGCGAGGAGGGCGGCGGCGCCCGGGGGCCGGAGGTGCTCGTGGCGGCGAGCGGGCGCGGGAGCGTGCACGTTTTCAAGCTGCACGAGGGGGAGGAGGAGGACGAGGAGGAGGACGAGGACGAGGGGCGGCGGCGGCGGCAACAGCAGCACGAGGCCGGCGGGAGCGGTGGCCTCAGCGGCCGGGCGGCGGCGGCGATGGCGGCCAAGGCCGGCGGGCGCGCGGCGCAGACGCTCGCGGCCGCGGCAGGGGGCGCGCTCGCGTCGGTCGCGGCGCGGTGGCGCGCCGGCCGGGCGGCACGGTCCGGCGGCGGCGGCGGCGGTGCGGGAGGCGCGGCAAGAGGGGATGCCGACGCGGCGGCAGCAGGGGCGGCGGCGGCGGCCGGCGCAAGCGGCGTCGGCGGCGTCGGCGACGCAGCCTCGGCGCGGCGGCCGGCCCTGACGTGGCGCCTGCCCCCCCAGGCCGCGGGCGTGCCCTGCGTCGTGGGCGTGCGCGTGTGCGTGGGCCCCGAGGCGGAGCGCGACGGCGAGACCGGCGGCGGCGGCGGCGGCCTTGACCTCGACTCTTTGCGCGAGGCGGCGGCGCCGGGGGCTCGGCGCGGGCGGCGGCGGCGGCCCGGGCGGCAGTACCGCGTGTGCGTGGCCACCGTCCACGGGTACCTGTACGTCTACCGGGTGGAGGGCCTGTACGCCGCCGGCGGCACGCCGCGCGCGGTCCTCGTCGGGGAGCACAGCCTGCTGCCTGCGGCGGCATCTTGATAGAGGAGGGCTGCGATGGACGCGGGAAATAACGGCGGCGGCGACAGTACGCTCGTCATCTCGACTGCCCTCTCGTCGACGGCCCAAAAACAGAACGGCGCGCTCGCCCCCCTCACGACTACGGTTCATTGAAACGGACGGCGACGCGCCCAGCGATCTGTTAAGAACCATCATCAACTTCCCCCTTTTCTCTAACCATCAACCTGATGCATTTTTCAAACGCCCACGCTCCCGCGCCCCAGGCCGGGCAACACTGATCACGGTAGGTCGGCCGACGGGTCCGATCGTGATCGATCGAGCCGGCAGGATAGGTTGCTAGGCCGCCGGGCAGGGGGGCGCGCCGAGTGCGCCATTGAGCGCGACGCACCCGCACCGCACCCGCCGGAATTTTCTCCAATCGTCGCGTCTTTCGGCCTGGCAGCCCGCCCGGCAGCCGGCGCGCGCGACAAGCGCTGGATACAGGTTCAATGCTCCCGATTGCGCGCCGGAGCGGCGCTGCGGTCGCGCGTCGAGGCAAACGGCCGTTTGCCCCTCCCACCCTCCTCTCTCTCTCTCTCACCCACCCTCCCGCCCTCCCTCCCTCCTTCACCTCTCCGCACAGGCACGACGCGCATCCCCCCCACCAGATCACAGCCGATCCCTAGCCTAGACTCGTACTGCCCGACTCGTTCTCAAACCAATCGCGGAACCGTGCGCCTCGAAGGAGGGCTCCCCTGCCGTCGGGCGTCGGCGCCGGCGCGCGGTCGCGCTCCGGGCGCGGCGGCGGCCGGTGGCGGCGGTGGCAGCGAGGGCGGTGTTGCGCTCCCGTCCAAACGGCCAGTCGCCCTCCTCCTTCAGCTGCCCTGTCACCCGTCGCCGGCTCGCGCGGACGACGAATAAACGAACCAACAAAGGCAAGAAAAGCGTAAGAAATGCGGCGCGTCCCCTCGTTCAGCCAGCGCCCGGGGTTCCCCAGCGGCCTGCGGGTTCTGGTCGTCGACCCCGACCCGCAAGCGCGCGCCGAGGCCGTCGCGCTGCTCGAGGCGTGCGCTTACGAGGTGACGGCGGCCGCGGGTGTCGCCGACGCGCTCCGGCGGCTGCGCGGGCGCGGCGGCGGCGACGGAGACGAGAACGAGGACGAGGACGGCGGCGGCGGCGGCGCCCGGCAGCAGCAGCGGCAGCAGCAGCAACGAGGGGCCCCTCCCCCACCGCAGCTGTTCGACGTGCTCCTGGTCGACCGCGCGGCCCTGGCGCCGGGCCACGCGCCCCGCGCGGAGCGGCGCGCGCTGCTCGACTACGCCACGCGCGAGGCGGGGCAAGGGGCGGCGCCGGGCGCGGCGGCAGCAGGCGCGACAGCGGGAGCGGCAGCAGCAGGAGCGGCAGCCGGGGGAGCGGCAGCCGCCGGAGCGCCCGCGCCCGCACCCGCGCCCGCAGCAGCGGCGGCGGCGGCGGCGGCCGCCGCGGCGACCCCCGGCGCGGCGCTCGTCATCACCGCCGCCGCCCCCTCCTCCGAGGGCGACGTGCTCGCCAGCGTGCGCGCGGGCGCGGCCGAGTTCCTCGAGAAGCCTCTGTGCCCGCTCAAGCTGCGCAACCTGTGGCAGCACACGGTCCGGCGGGCAATGTCGCGCATGGCGCTGACGGGGGGCGGGGCGGGGGCACACGGGCACGGGGGGCGGCGCGCGGGGGGGGCGGCGCGCATGCGGCACGCCGCGTCGGCGCCGGCGCTGGGCGCGGCCCGGCGGGCGGCTGCGTCGGAGGAGATGTGCGGGGGCGGCGGCGGCGCGGCGAGGGCGGCAGCGGCGGCAGCAGCAGCCACCAAGGCAGCCCACACAGCAGCAACAACTGCAGCAGCACCAACAGCAACAGCCGCCGTCGCCGACGACAGCAAGTCGCGCCCCGCCGCCGCCGTGGCCGGCGACGAGACGCCGCCCTCGGCCGCGTCGGACGGAGACGTCGTCGCTGTCGGCTCGCGCTCGCCGCCCGGCGGCGGCGGGGTGGCAATGGCGGCGGGGATGGATGCGACCCGCCTGGATCAGCAGGACCAGAGCGGCGGGCTGACGCGGCGACAGCAACATCAGACGCTGCATCTGAAGCGGCAGCCAGGGCAGCAGCAAGGCGCAGAGGCAGCAGCAGCAGCAGCAGCAGCGGCAGCAGCCCCGCAGCAGCAGCGCCCCTCGGACAGCTGCGGCGGCACGGCCGCCGGAGTTGCCGGCCCCGTCGTCACGCTCCCGCCCATGCCCTTCCCCTGCGGTCTCCCGCCGCTCTCTGGCGGCGTTGTGTGGGGCGTGCCCATGCCGCCCGTCTGCGCGCCGGGCCTGGTCGCGGGGCCGGCGGGCGCGAGCGCGGGGGTGGGCGGCGCGCACCAGCCGTTCCCGCTCGCCTCCGCCGGGGCCGCCGGTTGGCCGGGCCCGCCCTGCGGGCCCCCGATGCCGCCTCACGCCGCGGCCATGATGGCCATGATGGCCATGATGGGCGGCGCCGCCCTGCCGCCGCCCCTGGCCGCCGCGGCCATCTTTGGCGGCGGCGGCGGCGGCGGCGGGCCGGCGGCGGCAGCGGCAGCGGGTGCGGCGGCGGCGGCAGCGGCCGCAATGATGGGGGTGCCGCCGGGGCTCCGCGGCCCCGCGGCGGCCTACCCGCCCGCGATGCCGATGCAGACCTACCCGCTGCAGCCACCGCCGCCGCCGCTGTCGCAGTCGCCGCCCCAGACGGCGCCGCCGCCGCACCCGCAGCAGCAGCCGTGCGCGTCGCCGCTGCTGCGTCGCGGCTCGCCGCGCACGGCGTCCCCCGAGGATTGCGCGCGCGGGGCGTCCAGGGGTCCGGGACACGACAACCTGGCGACGGCCGCCGAGCTCGAGGCGGCCGCGCTCGAGTTTGAGGCGCTGCTTGCCGGCGGCGGCGGAGCAAGCGGAGGCGCGCAAGCCGCCGCCGTCTTTGGGGTGGGGGCGGGCGCGCCGCCAGCGGGGGCGGCGGTGGCGGCGGCGGCGGCGGCGGCGGCGACAGCGCCCACAGACGCATCAGTGGGCCTCGCCATCGGCTACGACGACGACGAGACGGCCGCCGCCCTGCGCCTCGTGGCCGACCTCGACGACGACCAAGACGCCGTCGCCGCCGCGGCGCTCGGCGCTCCTGCCCCCGCGGCCCGGCAGCAGCGGACGCCGTCGCCGCCGCTGCCGCCCGCGCGCGTCGGCGCGGCCGGCGGCGCGGCCGCCAGCAACAGCCGCGGCCGGCGCGTGACGATCCGCCTGCCGCACGCCGTGCCCGGCGGCGCCGCCTCGCTCTGGCGCCAGCGCCAGCAGCAGCAGCAGCAGCAGCAGCAGCAGGGCGCCGCGCCCTCGCCGATGGAGGGGGTTTCCTCCTCCTCCTTCTCCGTCGCGCACCCGTCCGCCGCCCGCCGGCAGGCCCTGGGGCTCGTGCACGCCGCCTCGGCGCCCGCGGGCCTGTTCGCGGCGGACGGCGACCTACTGCTCGAGAGCCCGGCCGTCGCGGGCGCCACGCCCGCCGGCCGCGACGAATGCCTGATCCTCTCGTCGCCGCCGTTTGTCGGAGGCGGCGGCGGAGGGCTCGGCATTTGAGGTTTTTTTGCAGCCTTTTTTTTCCTCGTCAAACGCTCCCTCCTCTCCGTCCTCTCCTCCGCGCTCGCGCAAGCGCCTTTTGTCCTCCGGCGCCGCCCTCCTCCCGAACCCCTGCCTGTTTGTTCCCTGCCTCCGCCTCACATGCCCTCGCTGTGTTTGATTGACGCTGCCCTCTCCCCCGCCCTGATCGCGCCCGCGCTGTTCAAATTTTGTTTTTGTTTTTGTTTTTGCTTTTGTTTTTGTTTTTGTTTTTGTTTTTGTTTTTGTTTTTGTTTTTGTTTCCCCTCGTTCAGCAGCGTCGGCCAACCCGGCGCCTTTACGTAGGAAAAAAGTATGGGAGTGTGCGCGTCTCATTCGACAGATGACGGTCGTGCGTCAGAAAGAGCTCTCTGTGATCGCTTGCGCGCACCGCATGCGAAAGAGAAAAATTGCCATCGACGCGGTGGTCTCGAAAAGCGCGCGCCGCGCCGCGTTTTCTCGAGTTTTTGGCGGTGGAGAAGAGAAAACGTGGCGCGAGGATGATGTGATGCAGGGGGGGCCCTCACTCCGCCAGTGCGCTCTCGGCGACGACGGCGACGGGGTCGACCCGGACGCGCAGGCGCGAGCGGCACCCGACAGCCGCCGCAGCCGCAGCCGCCGCCGCCTGTCCTGCGGCCGCCGTTGCGCCGCCCTCGTCCGCAGCCCTCGCGCCCTCCACGATCGCCTGGAGCTCCCTGCCGCCCGCGCCGCGGCGCGCGAGCAGCTCGAGGGCGCGCAGCCAGAGCGACTTGCTCCCCGGGCACTCGAAGAGGGCGCCGAGGGCGGCGCGGCGCGTTGAAGCGAAGTCCGTGGCCGCTGCCGGCCGCGGCTGCTGCTGCTGCTGCTGCTGCTGCTGAAGCTGCTGCTGCTGCTGCTGCTGCCGCGGCTCGTCCTCCTCCTCGAGCGACAGGAGCGCCCCCCATAGCGCCGCGACCTCCTCTGCGCCCGCGCACCCTCCGCCGCCGCCGGCGTGCAGCGCCCAGTCGTCGGGCGCCAGGGCTTCCTGGCACGCGAGCGCCTCTGGCGACGGCCAAGATGCGGCCGCCAAACCTGCGCCCGCCTCCTGCTGCCCCGCCGCCGCCGCCTCTGCTTCCTCAACGGCGGCCGCGAGCCGGTCTCCCGCGCCGCCGCGGCAAGCGCGCAGCCCCTTTTCGAGGAGGAGCCGGCGCCGGCGGATCGCGTCGGCGTCGTCGCCCAGGGCCGCGGCCGCCTGCAGCCACAGGCCGGCCCGACCGGGCAGGCACCTGGCCGCGAGGGCTGCGAGGGCGGCCGGCGACAGAGGGGGGGCGGAACACGAGGTGGGGGGACCGGCGCCCTGCTGGTGCTGGTGCTGGTGCTGGTGCTGCTGCAGCTGCTGCTGCAGCTGCTCCGCGCCCGAGCCCATCATCACGAGCTCCCACAGCCGCCCGTTGCAGGGGTACTCCGCCAGCAGGGCCGACGCCGCGGACGACCGGCGCGCCGCCTGCGCCCGCCGCACCGCCAGGCGCTCTAGTCGGGCGCACCCCGCCGAGGGGCGCGAGGCCGCGGGCCCCGCTGCTAGCGCCGCCGCCGCGCGGGCGTACACGGCGAGCGCAGCCGCGGGGTCGCTGCGCGCCTCCTCAAGCGCGGCGCACGCGGCGACGACGGCCTCGCCGTCGGCGTCCAGCGCGCGCGAGCCGCTCGCCCGGGCCAGGCAGGCCTCCAGCGCCGCCGTCGCCTCGGGGGGCGCCGCCCGCCCGTCGTGGGCCGCGCGCGGGTCGTAGCGCAGTCCCCCGACGGCGCAGGCGAGGGCGGCGACGGCGGCGAGCCTGTCCCGCTCGGCGGCCCGATACGACGACGAAAGGAGAGAGGCCGGCGACCATCCGAGCAAGCCGTCGGCGAGCTGCAGCGCGAGCGCGGCGGCCATGCCCGCGCTGCCGCCGCCGCCGCCGCCGCCGCTGCCGCCGGGGCCCGCGGCGGCGGTGACAGTGGCGGCAGCGGCACACGCCGCCACTAGGGCCTGCTCCAGGGCGTGTCGCGCGGGCTTGGGCAGGCCCGCCGGAGCGGCCGCCGCGCGCGCCTCGGCGGACGCGTACGCCGCCCACAGCGCGAGGTCGTCGCGGCGCCCCGACATCAGGGCGCGCGCGGCGGCGCGGCCGGCCTCGGCCGCGGCGGCCCCCGGCTGCCGCCGCAGCGAGGGGCGGCGGTAAAACAGGTGCACGAGGGCGAACCCGACCTCGACCCAGCCGCCGTCGCCGGCGCAGGGCGCCGAGGGGGCCGCGCACAGCGCCGACAGCAGCCGCACCAGGAAGAGCCAGCGGCGGTCGTCGCCGCCGCCGCCGAGGAGGTACCAGGCCTCCCGAGAACCCGCGCGGAACGCGGGCACGGGCGCGTTGCTGGGCGCCCATGACAAGGGCGGGCAAGGGAGGCCCGCGCCGCCGCCGCCGCCGCCGTTTCCGTCGCGGCTGTCGTCGCCGACGTAGCCCGAGGCAGCCGGCGCGGCGGCCGCGAGCTCGGGACCCAGCCCCAGGAGCTCGAGCGACCCGAGCAGCAGGCGGCGCGCGCCCCCGAGCGTGCGCGGCGCCGCGCGCAGTGTCGGCAGCACCAGCCGGAAGGAGGCGGCCCGGTCGGAGAGCGCGGCGCGCTCGTCCTCGTCGTCGTCGTCGTCGTCGGCGTCTTGGCCGCCGCCGTCGCCCTGGTCGTCGCCGTCGCCGCCGCCGCCCCTGGCCGGCGGGCAGGGCGGCGCCCTTGCGTCGGCGAGGCGCTCCCGCCGCGCGAGCTCGAGCGCGTGCGCCGCGGTGAGGCCCGAGCGCCGCGCCTCCTCGAGCGCCTCCTCGACCTTGACGCCCATCTCGATCACGGCCTCCATCTCGTCGTCGTCGTCGTCGTCCTGCTCCTTTTGCTCCTGCCCCTCCTCGTGGTCGCCGTCGCCGTTCTCGTCCGCGCTGGCTGGCGGGCGGCCCGGCGGCAGCGGCGGCCGCGCGGCGCCGTCTTCCTCCACTGCGGCGCCGTGTTGCCCCTCCGGTTGCGGCGGCGGCTGCGGCGGCGACTGCGGCCCGTCGTCGACCTCGCGGACTGCCCACCATCCCGTCCACCCGCCGCCGCCGCCTCCGTCCCCGGCCGCAGCGGCGCCCTCGTCCGGGTCGTCGTCGCCGCCGTCACCGCCTTGGCTCGCGTCGGCGGGAACGGCAGCCGGGGCGGCGTGGGCGTGGGCGGCGGCAACGGCGGCGGCGGCGGAGGCCGCGACAGGCGCGGGCTGATTCCGCGGCTGCGCCGCGCGCCATGTAGCCCAGCCCGCACCGCCGGCCTCGCCGACGCGCGGCGCGCCCGAAAGCCAAAACTCTTCAAAGTCCGCGTGCAGGTCCCCCATCGGCCGCGGCAGCCCTGCGCCGCCGGCGCCGGGCGGCGGCGCTGGCCGGAAGAACATGAATTCGGCCGCGGCCTGCACGCGCAGCACGGCGGCCTCGCCGCAACCGGCAGCGAACTCGTCGCGCAGCAGAGACAGCGACAGCTGCGCAATCTGCTCGTCGAGGCGCGCGGCGGAGCGGTCGGCGGCGTCGGCGGCGGGGCAAGGCAGAGACGGAAGAGGGGGAACGTTGCCGCGAGCCGCGGCGGCGGCGGCGGCGCCCTGCCGCTGCTGCTCCCGGGGCTGGGCCTGCCGCTCGTGGTCCTGCCTGTGCCGGCGGGCGTCGCGCTCGCGGCAGCGCCGCTCGGCCGCCAGCGCCTCGATCGCGCGCGCGTGCAGGGCGCGCAGCGCGGCGGGCGACGACGCCGGCGTCGCTGCGGCCGCGGCCGGCGACGACGAGGACGAGGACGAGGACGGCGACAGCTGCCGCCGCCGCCGCAGGGCCAAGTAGGCCCGCCACAGGGGCCACGCGCTGCTCACGTAGGGATCGTCGCACGGGGCACACTGCCCGGCCGGGGCCCAGCGCTGCCACTCGCGCCGCAGGGAGACGCCGTCGGCGCCGGGCGACGCCAGGTGGCAGCCAAAGCCGTCGCGGGCGGCCGCCTCGACGGCGCGGCGCGCGAGCGCGCGCTCCCAGCGCGCGTCGGGGGGCAAGGTCGCGTCGTCGTCGGCGCATGCGCCCAAGGACGCGAGCAGCAGGCGGCCCGACCACGGGCACGCCCTCAGGCCCGCCGCCAGCACCGACGCCCGCTTCTCCGCGACGCCCGCCGCGCTCCCGGCGACGGCCGACGCCGCGCGCCGCCCGCCGCCGCCGCCGCCGCTGATGTTGCTGCTGCTGCCGGGCCGCCGTCCGCTTTTTTTTTTCTGCCGCTGCTGCTGCTCCCGCTGCTGCTGCTGCTGCTGCTCGGCGAGCACAAGGCGCGCCGCCGCCGACGCCTCCTGCCAGGCCGCGTACCCGAGCCAGGCGCGCTCGTCGCCCGGGCTCTCGCGCGTGCGGGCGCTCCACGCGCGCGTCTCGCAGAGCAGCCGCTGCTCGGCCTCGGCCGGGGTGCGCTGCTGCGGGGCGGGTGGGGCGGGCGCCTGGAGGGCTGGAGCAGGGGCCGGGGGGTCGGGCGGCAGGGGGGGCGGGGGCTGGCCGCCGCCGCCGCCACCACCGCCGCCGCCGCCGACCCAGCGGCCGCGCTCGGCGGAGCGGCTGCGGCTGCGCTCGAGGCCGTGGCTTGCGTCACTGCGGCGTACAGGGTCGTGGGCGCGGTCGCGCGCCTGCGCCGGCCGGCCCCGGGATGGGAGCGACATGATGCTCTGGTGCCTCCGGTTCGCCGCCGCCGGCCGGGGACGTCAATGGGCCGACGGAGCGGGGGCGCGTCGGCGTTGGCGTGCCCCCGGCAGCGCTTAAAGCGGGGGGCTCAGGGGGCCCTCATCATCGTCGAGGGGCAATCCGCAGGCGGAGCGTAAGGGTCCGACCGTGGCTGGCACTCCGGATTGCTGCAGCTCTTCTTTGCGGTGTTAGTCGGTGCGGGCTCGCGATCCTCCGCGACCAGGATCTCGGGCTCGATTCGACTTGGCCAACGGGACTAGCGGGTGGTCGGAATTGGGCGGTTTCAGATAGGCGTCGATGGCGGATTCGAAGTTTCAGCTGGGAGGGACGGGCGGACGCCAAGGCTGCTGAGGTACTCGGCGACCACGCCCGCGAGCGCCGCCGCGGAATAGCGGTCGAGGCTGGACGCAGACAGCCTTCCCGCGGCGACCTCGCGCCGGAAGGACGCGTCGCAGAAGGTGGTGCCGAAGACGCTCCGCGCCCCCTCCCGGCTCTTCCAAGCGGGTGGGTGGTGCGCGCTCAATCAGGTAGCGTCGCCCCGGACACAGACACAGGGCCTCTTGTCACAACAGGCACCCGGCGTCCAATCCCGTCATAAAAATAGTCGCCAACGTCAGCGCCGCACCCCGACGGTCAGCGTGTGCAGGTCGGCCGCCCCCGTGACGGCCAGGCCGCGCTCGTTGGCCAGGTGTAAGAGGCAGATGAAGGCCATGTGCACGGACAGGTCCTCGAGGCGGCCCGCGGCGTTGCGCTCGGGGACGCGCGCGAGCACCGCGTGAAAGTCGACAAGCGAAGAAAAGGAGGAGGAGGGGGAGGGGGCAGGGGCGCCGCCGCGAACGCCGCAAACGTTGCCGCCGTCGGCCGCCGTTGCCGCCGCCGAACCTGCCGCCGCCTCTGCCTCGACGCCCGCCCACACAATCTCCTTGAGGGCGCGGACGTCGACCTGCTTGGCGGACGCGGCGTGGGGCAGGGCGACGGCGCTCGCGCGGGCGGGGGCGGACAGCAAGTCGTCGGCGCCGAGCAGCAGCGCGGACGATGACGACGGCGCCGCCGCGCCGCCGCCGCCGCCGCCCGCAAAAAGGCCGCCGCCGCCGCCGCCGCCGCTGCTGTCGCCCCACCCGCCGCCGCGGCCGCGGCCGCCGACCTCCTCCTCCTCCCCCATGAGGCCCTCCCCGCCGCCGTCCGAGCCGTTGCCGCCATCGTAGTCGCCGCCATCGTCGCCGTCCCAGTCGTCGGCGCCGCCGCGGCCAGCGGCGCCCGACTCGGCCGCGCTCGCCGGCCGCCGCCGCTCGCCTTGTCCTCCTCCTCCTCCAACCCCGCCGCTGCCGCTGCCGCCGCCCCACCAGCCCGCGCTCACGCGCGCGGCGGGGCGCAGGAACAGCCGCCCGAGGGCCGCGGGCTCGTAGTGCACGTCCACCGGCAGCAGCAAGGACGCGGCGATCGCGCCCGTGCCCCTCGGGGCCGCGGCCAGGCTGATCGCGCGCGGGTTGGCCGGCGGCGCCAGCGGGCCGCCCGCGCCGCGCGGCGGCAGCCGCTCGAAATCGACGTCCGCCCGCTGCTGGGACTGCTGCGGCCCGCGGCCGCCGGCGCGGGCGCCGGCAGCGGCGGGGCGGCGGGGCGCGGCGGCGCCGCCGGCCGAGCGGTAGCGCCAGAAGGAGCCGCCGGCCCAGGCCGCGCCGGCCGTGACGGCCGTGCGGCGCGCAGCGGCGGCGGCGGCGCCGCCGCCCCCCGCGCCTCCGCCGCCGTCCTCGTCGTCCCCCAGCAGCCACTGCACCTCGTCCGCGGCCAGCACGGCGTCCCCGCGGGCCGTCGCGGCGGCGGCGGCGGCGGCGGCGGCAGCCCGGCCGGTGCCCGCCTGCTCCCCGTCGTCGTCGTCGCCGCCGTCGTCGCCGCCGCCGTCCCAACCGTCGTCGCCGCCGTCGCCGCTGCCGCGGCCGTCCTGGATAAAGGCGTCGGCCGCGGCCTCGGCCGCCTCGGCCTCGAGCGCGTCCGCGTCGGCCGCGGGGCACTCGGTCGCGGCACCCTCGTCGCCGCTTGTCGCCACTGAAATGACGCCCACGGCGCGCGCGCCGCGGTGCGGCGCGCCGCCCGAGCCGCTCGCGGGACCAAAGACGCCGCGGGAAAAGTCGCCGCCGCCGCCGCCGCCGTTTTGCGCCGGCCAGCGCCGCTCCGCCACCGCCTGCCGTATCAGCGCGGCGCACTCATCCTCCTCCCCCGCCTGCTGCTGCTGCTGCTGCTGCTGCTGCTGCCACGCCGGTCCCCCGGCCATCTCGAGCAGGCACTCGAGCGCCGACTCCTCGCGCGGCGGGCAGTCGGGCGGCGGGCGCGCGTACAGCGCCGCCAGCAGGTCGGCCATCGGCGCGAGGCTGACGGGGGCGGCGGCAGCGACGAAAGGCGCCTGCTCCTGCGACAACGACGGCGGCGGCGCGGGCGACGGCGGCGGCCGCGCCGGCATGTCCGGGTCAAACTGCAGGGCGGCTGCGCGGCCCGTTGCCAAATTGGCCAGAAGCATGCCGCGCGCGCCGCCCTCGTCGAAGCGCGCGCTCATGCGCTGGAAGAGCGGGTCGTTGTCGAGAGTGGCGGCCGCGGCAGGCGCCGCGGCAGACGAGGCGCCGTCGCCGGGGCCCGCGGCGGCGGCGGCGGCGGCGGCCGCCGCCGCTCCCGGCCCCGAGGGCTTGGCGCGCAGCGACTCGGCCGTCGCGAGCGTGTCCTCCTCGCTGCCGCCCGCCTGCTGCTTGCGCGCGCGCGCCCCGCCGCCGCCCACGCCGGCGTCGCCCGCCGCGCCGAGCAGGCCGCCCGGCTCGCCCTCGCCGGCGTCGCCCTCCCCCTCGTCGCCGCCGCTGCCGCCGTCGCCGCCCGCCGGCGACACGCCCGCCAGCGTCATGAACGCCTGCTTCCACGTCTGGTCGACGCGGCGCGAGTAGATGCACACGCCTGCGTCCAAGCCCCCCGACATCTTCTGGAAGTTGAAGCCGCGAAGGGGGTCGGCGGCGCCGCCGTCGGCCGCCCGGGAGGAAGACGAGCCGCCCTCCGCGCCGCCGCAGCCGCTGGCCGCGGCCGCGGCGCCGCGCACGATGGCCGGAAGCTGGTCGATCAGGGGCAGCGCCCAGGCGTTGCGGTCGTTGATCTTGTTCTCCGCCGCGAGGCGCAGGCAGTCCTCCAGCAGAGAGTTGAGCTCGGCCTGGCCCAGCAGCGACTCCTGCGGTTGCTTGCCGGCGGCGGCGTTGTTGTTGTTGTTGGCGCCGCCCCCGCCGCGGGCCTGTCCGGGCTTGTCTGCCGCCGCCGCGCCAAAGCTGACCGCGAGCGACTTGCGCATCGCGTCCGCGCGCCGGCGGCGCCGCGCCTCCGCCCGCTCCGCGCCGTCGTCGTTGGGCGTGAGCGCGAGGCCCGTCTTGGGCGTCCCCAGGCGGCGGCGCGAGGACGACGAGGGGGGCGTCGGGCCGGCGCCGCCGAAGTCGCCGCCGAAGTCGAGCTCTTCGGTCTGCGCCGACGCTTGGGGGGGCGGCGCGGCGGCCGCGCGCTGCCGGCGGGGCTGGCGCGCCGCCGGCTTTGGGGTGAGCTCGAGCATTGGCGTGGTTGTTGTGGGTTGGTTGCTATTGGAGGGCGTGCCCTTTGCGCGGGGGGACGCGGAAAGAAAAGTTCGACGACAGACCGTTCCCTCTTTTGAATCTGAATGTCGCCAAGAAGGGTCTCTCCACGTGTGTGTTGTCGGTCAAGGGTCAATGTCACAGTCAAAAAGTCTTGGTTGGGATGAGGCGGCCGTCGTTTGTGTGCATGCGGTCGAGAGAGAGAGAGAGAATCGCCCCCATGTCGCCCGACAGCGTGCCACTCCCCCTCCTCCTCTCCCTCCTCCTCTCCTTCAGAGGAAGCATCCCACATAGGCGTCCACGCCACCCTCCCTCTTCTCCTCAGCCACCCGAATCAACCTTGCCAGGGACTACCAGCACACACGCCCCGCATCGTCACCCCATTGCACGCATACCACCCACACAAGCAAAGAAAAGAGAGAGAGCCCCTCCTTGGCACCACCTCCTCCAGCCGCCCCAATCCAATGCTCCGCCATCGGGGCGCCGCGGGCCCGCCCAGCACCAGCGGCCGCGACCTCGCGATGCCGCAGGCCGGTCTGCGCGCGGCGCGCGCCCACTCGACCCCGCGCGCGGCGGCGGCGGCAGGCCGCTCGGCGCCCTCGCCAATCCTCGCGTCCGCCGCCGCCTGCGCCGGCGCCGGCGCCGGCGCCGGCGCCGCCGCCGCCGCCCGCCGCCCGCGCCGCCGCCAGACCGGCCGCGCCCGCGCCAATGCGCCGGCCGAGGGCGGCGCGCCCGTCACCCGCGACGACCTGGTCGCCCACCTCGCCTCCGGCTGCCGCCCCCGCGACGCCTGGCGCATCGGCACCGAGCACGAGAAGCTCTGCTTCAACGCGGCCGACCTCACGCGCGCCGATTTCCCGCGCATCCGCGGCGTGCTCGAAAAGCTCGCCTCGCGCTACGGCTGGCGCCCGATCGTCGAGAACGGGCAGACGATCGGCGTGCAGCTGGACGGCCAGTCGGTCACCCTCGAGCCGGGCGGGCAGTTTGAGCTGAGCGGGGCCCCCCTGCGCACGCTGCACCAGACGTGCGCGGAGGTCAACGCGCACCTTTACCAGGTCAAAGAGATCGGAGAAGAGATGGGTTTGGCCTTTTTGGGCGCGGGGTTCGACCCGAAGTGGCGCGTCGCCGACGTGCCCATGATGCCAAAGGACCGGTACCGCCTGATGCGCGCCTACATGCCCACCGTGGGCACCCGCGGCCTGGACATGATGTTCCGCACGTGCACGGTGCAGGTCAACCTCGACTTTGAGTCCGAAAAAGACATGCGCGAGAAGTTTCGGATCGGCCTGGCGCTGCAGCCTATTGCGCAGGCGCTGTTCGCCAACTCGCCTTTCATCGAGGGCAAGCTGAGCGGCCTGCTGTCGGCGCGCGGCGACGTGTGGACCGACGTCGACCGCGCGCGCACGGGCGGCCTCCCTGATGTGTTCCAAAAGGCCGATTACGGCTTCGAGGACTACTGCGAGTATGCGATGGACGTCCCGATGTATTTTGTCTACCGCAACGGAACATACGTCGACGCCTTGGGCATGTCTTGGCGCGACTTCATGGCCGGCAAGCTCCCCTGCCTCCCCGCGGGGGAGCGCCCCACCATGGCCGACTGGGAGAACCACCTGACCACCATCTTCCCGGACGTGCGCCTGAAAAAGTTTCTGGAGATGCGCGGCGCCGACGGAGTGCCGTTTGGCCTGATCTGCGCGCTCCCCGCTTTTTGGGTCGGCCTGATCTACGACGCGCAGGCCCAGGCCGAGGCCCTCGACCTGATCGACGGGTGGACGCCCGAGGAGCGCGAGCACCTGAGGCGCGAGGTGCCCCGGACCGCCCTGGCCACGCCCTTCCGCGCGGGGACGACCGTCCGGGACCTGGCCGTCAAGGCGCTCGAGATTGCGCGCGGCGGGCTCGAGCGGCGCGGCGAGGACGAGGCGCACTTTCTGGACGAGCTGCGCGACATCGCGGCGCGCGGGCGGACGCCGGCGGACGAGCTGGTGGACCTGTACAAGGGGCCGTGGAAGGGGAGCGTGGACCCGATGTTCCGGGAAAAGATGTACTGAGCAGTGTGTGTTTTTGGCGTTTGGGGTTTCTATTGGCGTTTGTCGCGTTTTCTTTTCGCTCCTCTCTTGGCTGGCTGGCTGGCTCGCTCGCTCGCTCGCTCGCTCGCTCGCTCGCTCGCGTTTTTTTTCCGTTCCCCCCGCCTTGATCGAACCCCCCCCACACACGCCCGCTGCCGCCCCTCCAACTTTTTTTTCTTATCCTAAACGAAGAATCCTCCCAGTGTAGGAGCCAAGCCGGACGCTCCATGGATGCGCTTCGTGAAAAAACAGTTTTTTAAAAACTCAATCCGGAACAATCGAGCAAGAGGCTGGTCGCCGTCGTTTTTTTTTGTTTCCCGTCGACACCTTCATCTCGGCGGCTGCAGCGCGCGGGCGATGCACTGTCGTTTGTAAACACGTGTCGTTTTTACAAGGAATGGTCGCCTTTCTCTTCGAGTCGGCAATGCCCGCAAAAAAACTGTTCAAAGGAGGGCGGTCCGAAAGTTGGGGGGGGGCGGGGCAGAAACAATCCGACAAGGGGCGCCCCCCCCTGTCGCTCGACAATCAAAAAACTGGTTGGTTTTTCTCACTCTCTTCAAAATTGGCGTTTTGTGGGGGGCGGGTGACTATCTCGTCCCCGCGACGGCTCGCGGCGCGTGCAAGGACAACCCCTAACAAACGGGCCCCGGGACTGGAGGCCCAGAAACAAAGGAAAGGGGCGCGGGGGGG
>Ga0209491_10002628_pt1 | contig 31568 bp, 24 predicted proteins | sample BON02_FD_187213 | JGI IMG/M metagenome (GOLD analysis project Ga0209491, IMG submission 187213) | Freshwater microbial communities from Lake Bonney liftoff mats and glacier meltwater in Antarctica - BON-02 (SPAdes) (version 2) | ecosystem: Environmental > Aquatic > Freshwater > Ice > Glacier...
AACCCCCAATGACAATCCGTTCATCGAATCGGCCTTCAGCACCGTCAAGCGAGCCCCGGAGTATCCCGGTCGCTTCCTAGATGACGCCCAGGCCCGCGAATACTTCAGTCGCTACTTTACGTGGTACGACACCGAGCACTATCATTCCGGCATCGACTACGTCACCCCGCAACAAGCCCATGACGGCCTGCGGCCAACGATCCTTGAACACCGACGCGTCAAGAAACTTGCCCAGCGAAACCGGCGCCGGGAAGAAAACCAAAAACCGGCGCACCAAAAACAAACCATACCTAACAATGACCGCCTCCTCCGTAGCGTAATTATTCGCCTCCTGAGGTCATTGATTCAAAAACGCGCCGGAACCGCTCCCCGTGACTGCGGAAAACGCTGAAAACACGGACCGAATTTCTGGTCATCAAGGTGAACAAGATGGGGCCTTGTTGATGTTGTCTGCGAAACAAAGCGCGTCCGGAAGCGGGTAAGGGACCGTCGCTCCTCTCGGTCCTGGAGATTCCCGGATTCTCTCGCGGTTGGTGTGGTTGCATTTATGTCCGGCGACCGACGGCGCCCGCGAAGGTCGAAGTTCGACCTCCCATCGCCCTACCATCCAAGGTGATTCTAAGCCGCCTCTCGTTGCCTCATCCATCGGTTCATTCATTGCTTCTTCTTTTGCCCCACGCTTGCAAACGCACCCGAGGCTTGATCGCGGCTTGAATTGGCGTCGCCGCGTCGTTACCTTGCGGGTTCAACCCATCGTAATCATGAATAGAAAACTCTTGATCACGGCGTCGGCATTTCTGGTCGGTTGCTGGATTCCGGCGGATGAAACATTTGCCGCCGAGTCTTCGAACTCAACCACGAACACCGAGTTTGCACAGTTGTTGAAAAGCCCGGGGTCCAACTCGTCTGAGTTGGTCGTGCAGTTCGATGTCGACGGCGATGGTGTTTTGAACAAAGCCGAGCGCACTGCCGCCCGGCGATTTCTCCGGGAAGCCGCCGTCGCCGCCGTGTTGAAATCATTCGACAGCAAAGACGGTGACCACGACGGGAAATTGAGTTCTGACGAAGCGGGCGGCGGAAGGCGGAATCCACTGGTGGTGCGGATACCGATGGTGATGGGTTTGTGGACCGGCAAGAGGCCGCCCTCGCTCCGTTTCGGACGGACGGATCCGAGGTGGTTATGGGGCGCCATCCCGACGCGGAAACGGTGATTCCGCGAAACGCGAACAACCCCGGAAGCGGGCTCTACGACACCACCGCGTTGCGAACGTTCTTCCTGGAATTTGACGACGATGAGTGGTTGGGCGAGATGCATGATTTTTATCACACGGGTCTCGATGTGCCGGCCGATCTGATTGTGGATGGGGATTTGATTCGCGGCGTTGGCGTGCGGTATCGGGGCAACTCTTCCTTCTTCATGATGCAACCGGACAAGAAACGTTCGCTCAATCTATCCATTGATCACTCGGAGAAGGGAAAGAATCTTTACGGGTATGAGACGCTGAACCTGCACAACGGTGCGGAAGATCCGACGTTTGTCCGTGAAGTGCTTTACCTGCGGATCTGCCGCGACTACATGCCTGCGTTCAAGGCGAACTTCGTGAAGGTGGTCATGAACGGCGAAAGCTGGGGTGTCTATTTGAACGTCCAACAGTACAATTCTGAATTCGTTGACGAGTGGTTCGGATCGAAAAAGGGTGCGCGGTGGAAGGTCGGTGGAGGACCGGGCAAAAAAGGGCTCTCGTACGAAGGAGACGACGTTTCGGCCTATCAAGGATACAGCCTCAAGACGGACGATTCGCCTGAAACAGCGCTGACCGATCTCATCAACCTCTGCCGCGTCCTCTCCACCACCGAGGATGACCAACTTGAGGCGGCGCTCAATCCGATCTTTAATATCGATGGCGCGCTCTGGTCGTTGGCGCTCGAGAACGTGTTTGTTGATGAAGGCTACCTCGTTCGCGCGAGTGACTATGATATTTTCCAGGACAAGAACGGGCGTTTTCATCTACTGCAACACGACGCGAATGAAGTGTTTAACATCCCGCACGGCCCCGGGCTTCCGCGCGGTTTTGATTCCACGAAACTTGATCCGCTCCACAACATCGACAACAAGGACTACGCGATCATCAACCGTTTGTTAAACTTGCCGCATCTCCGTGCCCGTTACCTCGCCCACGTGCGAACCATTCTGGATGATTGGTTCAAGTGGGAACGTCTCGAACCGGTGATCGCCGGCTACCGGGCGCTCATTGGCAGCGACGTGCGAAAGGACGTCCGCAAACTCTACGCCATCGAGGATTACGAGAAAGGACTGCTTGAGACGGTGAACAACGGCGGCGTGCTGGGCATCAAGGAATTCGTGGACAAACGCCGTGAGTTTCTGGTGAACCACGAGCTGCTGGCTGAAATCGCTCCCGAGATTGCGTCCGTCGAAATCGCATCCGGTGACGAAGCGGGCGAACCGATAATGGTCACCGCGAAAGTGAACGGAAAGTCGGTCGATTGGGCGGGGCTGTATTGGTCTTCAAAACGAAACGCGCCTTACAAACAGGTGCCGATGTTTGACGATGGCAAGCACGGTGACGGCGAAGCCAACGACGGCGTGTTTGTCGGCAAGATTCCCGCCCAGAAATCCGGCAGCCGATTTCAATATTACGTCGAAGCACGGGCGGGGGAGGGCGGTGATCTGACCAGTAGTTTTTATCCGGCGAAAGCAGAGGCCGGTGCACTGACGCGAATTGTCAGATAAGGTGTTTCCGGCAGCTTGCCGGAAAAGTTGCGGTTGTTATGTCATCGGGGACAAGGGCTGGGAGCATCCAGCACTTTGTATCTGGCTTTGTCGGTTGGCCTGGCGCGGAATGGGAATGTCTCCTGTGATCGTAAGACTGAAGCCATTTTTCCTTGTTGGGCAAGATGGTCGATGAATCGCCAAAACAATATGTTCAAATAGAAAACCTATGAAAATCCAGTCTCTCGTGGCATTCAGATATTTGCTGCGGCTGTTCACTTTTGCGACTCTTCTCGGCATGATGTGCCTCTCAGCGAGCGCGGAAACAACCGCCGATTCCGCATTGTCTCTCCAAGTCCATCCGCAAGTGTTTAATATGATTCGTTGTTGGATTTCGGACACAGAAAGTCCCGTCGTAACAGAAATCAACCTTGATGCTGTGGAGACAAACCGAAACCAATTCTCCAAAGAAGCGGTCAAAAATGAAGATGGCTGGACCGTTTGCCGTGAAACTAATGGAAAAGGTTTCCAACGTTATCGATTGATCGAATCAAAGGCCGATCACCACCGGGTGGAGTATCAGGAAAACGGGGGTGGCACGTTGACGACTTCGTCCGTTATCGGGTTCTTCCTCACGAAACGAGTAATTTATAGGAACGGGAAAGCAACTTCTGTTAAAGTTCTTAGAGTGGATTCCATCGACTCAAATTAGAGTCAGGTATTCCCGAGATGAATGATGGATTAACTCGGCAACATTGCGACCATGTGGAGTGCGCCGGCAGAGTGAAACGTCGACGGCGCTTTTGATCGCACGATGAGCGTCGGTATTTTCAAGCCTCTCCGAGCGTTCAAAAGCGGTGTCGCCGCTTTGCTCTGCCACCGCATTCCATATGGTGTTCGGGTGATCGCGGGGATCAGTGCGGATTACGTTGACGGGGGGGGTGACAAAAAGTAATCGGGGCTGGCAGCCCCGGGCACCTTTCTAAAACTGGTTCAAGAACCGGACGTCGTTTTCGTAGAACAAACGGATGTCGTTGATTCCATATTTGATCATGGCGATGCGTTCGATGCCAAAGCCGAACGCCCAGCCGGACCAGACTTCCGGATCGTAGCCGACGTTCTCAAACACCTGCGGATGAACCATTCCGCAACCGGCGATCTCCAGCCAGTCCTTGCCCAGCTTCTTCACGAGTGAGTTCGTGAAATCGATTTCCATGCTCGGCTCGGTGTAGCTGAAGTAGTGTGGACGAAAACGGATCTTCGTGTCCTTGCCCATCAGTTCGCGAAACACGAATTCAACCGTGCCCTTGAGGTCGCCCATCGTGACGTTTTTGTCGACGTAGAGACCTTCGATCTGATGGAAGGTCGGATTGTGAGTAGCGTCCGCGCTGTCGCGACGAAACACGCGTCCGGGAACGATGATTCGCACCGGCGGCGGCTGGCTTTTCATCACCCGAATCTGCACGGAAGATGTGTGAGTGCGCAGCAAGCGTGTGTCGCTGGACTCGACGTAGAACGTATCCTGACTGTCGCGCGCCGGGTGATCCGCCGGCGTGTTCAGCGCATCGAAGCAATGGTAATCATCCTCGATCTCCGGACCGTCAGCGACGGCGAAACCGATCTTGCGAAACGCGCGCACGATGTCGTCAGTGATCTGCGTCAACGGGTGCAATCGACCGAGGGCGCGTTGACGACCGGGAGCGGTCCAGTCGATCGGTTCCTTTGGCGCGGCGGCGGCGAGTTCCAGTTCTTCGCGACGTGAGTTGAGCGTTGTCTCCAGTTCGACCTTGGCCGCATTGATCAGTTTTCCGGTGGACGGCCGTTCTTCCTTGGGCAACGTTCCCAGCTGCTTCATCAGGGCGGTGAACTGGCCCTGCGGACCAACGTAGCGGCCCTTGATCTGATCGAGGGAAGGGAGGTCTGCGGCACCCGCCATGGCGGACTGGGCCTCCTGTTTCAACGGTTCAATCTGCGACAACAAATCTGACATAAAATTGGTGGGCGGAGACTAGTGGGAGAAGCGTTGGGGAAGAAACAAAAAAACGGGCGTCCGTGATGGACGCCCGTCTGTGAAAGGTTTTCCGAATCAGGCCTTGGCGGTCTTGGCCTGCAACGCGTCCTTGGCGATGCGCACCAGTTCCGCGAATGCAGTTTCGTCCGTCGCGGCGAGGTCGGCCATCGCTTTACGGTCGAGCCCGACGCTGGCGGCCTTCATGCCTTCGATGAACCGGCTGTAGGTGATTCCGGCGGCACGGGCGGCGGCGTTGATACGGATCTGCCAGAGCGAGCGGAACGTGCGCTTCTTGTTACGGCGATCCCGGTAGGCGTACACCATGCCGTGCATGACGGCGTCTTTGGCGTAGCGGTAGAGTTTGCTGCGGCGCATCCGGTAGCCGGAGGCGAGCTTGATCATCCGCTTGCGGCGTTTGCGGGAGGCGGGAGAATTGGTTACGCGCATGGTGGTCTAAATTGTTTGTCGGTTTAACTCAGCGAGAGTAGGGCAGGCACATGATGACCCGTTTGGTGTCGCTCTTGGACAGTTCGGTTTCCGTCCCGAGACGGCGACGACGTTTGGAGTTTTTGCAGGAAAGCAAGTGGCGGCGCCCGGCCCGGGCCCGCATGATTTTGCCGGTGCCCGTGATTTTAAAACGTTTGGCTACCGCTTTCCTAGTTTTGGTTGGACGTGCTCGTCGCATAAGATCAATTAGAGTCTCAAAAAAGAGCGCGAAATATAGGGACGGGGTAATTTGGTTGCAAGCGGTAATTCGAACTGTTTTCGCGGCGTTTTGTGTCGTCAGCCAGCAAAGTGGGCGGATCCTAGACGGGGTTTGAAGCACCGTCGATGTAAATTGCACAAGCTGCCGTTAACTGCCCGGATTACAGCAGTTTCCAACTTTTGAGTCGCCGGAACCGGGCGAATCTCAATAATGCCCGCATGAAGTCACCCCGAACCCCGGTCCTGATGGTTCTTGCCGCCATGCTGTTCAATTTTTCCACGTTTCAAGTAGAAGCGGCGGCGAACCAGCCGCCGAACATCGTGATCATTTTTATGGATGACATGGGGTACGCGGACATCGGGCCGTTCGGCGCCACCGGTTACAAGACGCCGAATCTGGACCGATTGGCGAAGGAAGGTCGGCGGTTCACTCAGTTTTACGTGGCGCAGGCGGTTTGTTCGGCGTCGCGCGCGGCGTTGTTGACCGGGTGCTATCCGAATCGCATCGGGATCTCCGGTGCGCTGGGGCCGTCGAGCAAGATCGGAATCAGTGCGGATGAAATGACGCTTGCCGAGCTGGTCAAGCAGCGCGACTACGCGACGGCCATTTACGGAAAATGGCATCTCGGTGTTCAGCCCGAATTTCTGCCGACCCGGCACGGGTTTGATGAATACTACGGACTGCCGTACTCGAACGACATGTGGCCGTATCATCCGGAATCCAAGCCCGGTACCTGGCCGGACCTGCCGTTGTACGAGGGCGAAAAGGTCGTCAACCCAGCCGTGCAGCCGGACGACCAGGCGCAGTTGACGAGGCGTTATACGAATCGCGCGGTGGACTTCATCAGGCAGAATGCGCGAAAGCCTTTCTTCCTCTACCTCGCGCACAGCATGCCGCATGTACCGTTGTTTGTTTCGAAACGGTTTGAAGGCAAGTCCAACAAGGGGCTGTTCGGAGACGTCATCATGGAGATCGACTGGTCCGTGGGAGAAATTATGCAGGCGCTGGACCGGGCGAAGGTCGCCGAGAATACGCTGGTGATATTCACTTCGGATAACGGTCCGTGGTTGAGCTACGGCGCGCACGCGGGGTCGGCCTTTCCGTTGCGCGAAGGGAAGGGGACTTCGTGGGAAGGCGGCGTGCGGGTGCCGTGCATCATGCGCTGGCCCGGACGCATCCCGGCGGACACAGCGAGCAATATACCGATCATGACGATCGATCTCTTCCCGACGATCGCCAATCTGCTGGCGGCGAAACTTCCGAATCACGAGATCGACGGCATGGACGTCTGGCCGATCATTTCCGGAGATCCCGACGCGGTAAATCCGCATCGCAATTATTTCTTTTACTACAACCAGAACGACTTGGAGGCGATGTTGAGCGGAGACGGTCGCTGGAAATTAGTCATGCCGCACAAGTATCGCACGCTGGACGGACGCACCGGAGGGTTTGGCGGCATGCCGGTGAAATACAGTTCGGCGGACACGATGTTTGAACTCTACGACCTTTCCACCGATGTCGCGGAAGCGAAGGACGTCGCCAATGATTACCCGACGATCCTCTCCGACATGGTGACAATCGCGAATGAGATGCGTAAAAAGCTTGGGGACAATCTCACCAGAACGACCGGCAATGCGGTTCGTCCGCCGGGCCGGGTGGAGTAGTATGCTCCGTGTCGGCAGACAGTTCCGATGGCGCGGGCGGGATGGTTTTTTGGGAAACGACAGAAACATCGGGTCGGTTGAATTCCTTGATCAGTTTGAAAGTCGGTTTCGGGGTAGCCAATCCTCACAATCATGAAACACTTTTTTAGAGTCGCTGTCTTACTTTTCACGGTTGGTCTGTTTCCGGCAGCCCACGCGGCCGATCGACCAAACATCGTTTTCATACTCGTTGACGATCTTGGTTGGACTGATTTGTCGTGCATGGGGAGCGAACTTTATGAGACGCCAAATATCGATCGGCTGGCGGGCGAGGGGATGCTTTTCGACAATGCCTACGCCGCGTGCACCGTTTGTTCTCCCACGCGCGCCGCGGTGATGACCGGCAAGTATCCGGCCCGGCTTCGCATCACGGACTGGATTGAAGGACACAAGCGGCCCGAAGCAAAACTGTCCGTGCCCGATTGGACGATGTATTTGCCGCATGAAGAAGTAACGATCGCCGAGCACCTCAAGAACGAAGGTTACGCAACGTGTCACATCGGCAAATGGCATCTTGGTTTTGAAGACTATCGGCCGGACACGCAGGGGTTCGATCAAAACATCGGCGGTTACCACCGCGGTCAACCACCAAGCTACTTTGCACCGTACAAGATTCCGACTTTGGAAGAAGGTCCAGACGGCGAATACCTGACGGATCGCGAGGCTGCTGAAGCGGTAAAATTCATTACTGCCAACAAGGACAATCCGTTCTTTTTGTATCTTCCTCACTACACCGTTCACACGCCGATCCAGTCGAAGAAGGAGATGCAAAAGAAATACGCAGACAAGGTGAGGCCAGGGATGAAACAAACCCGCGCAGATTACGCGGCCATGATCGAGAGCCTAGACCAAAGCGTCGGCACCATCACCGCCGCGCTGGACAAGTTCGGGATTGCCGACAAGACGATCATTATTTTCACTTCGGATAACGGCGGATTGGTTCTCGGAAAAATTCCTGTGACCGACAATTCTCCGCTGCGAGCTGGCAAAGGTTCCGCGTATGAAGGCGGTGTGCGGGTCCCGTTGATTGTGAAATGGCCCGGTGTCACCGAGCCCGGCTCGCGAAGTGACGAACCTGTGATCAGTGTCGACTACTTCCCGACGATCAGCGAGATGGTCAACGCCCAATCTGATCTGCCGCCGGACATTGACGGCGAGAGCATCGTGCCGATCCTGCGAGGGTCCGACGATTTCGACCGTGACGCCATCTACTGGCATTACCCTCACTACCATCCTGGTGGCGCAACGCCCTACAGCGCCATTCGTGCGGGGGATTTCCGGCTGGTTCAATTCTTCGAGGACGGACGTTGCGAACTTTATAATCTGCGTGACGATGTCGGAGAAACCCGGGATCTGACGGAGAAACAGCCCGGGAAATCGGCGCAGTTGACCGCGCAGCTCGATACCTGGCGCCGGTCAGTCGATGCCCAGTCTCCGCTGCCGAATCCGAATTGGAACGGCGAATAGCCCGCTTGTCCTTGTGGCGGTAACCCCGTTGATTCCCCATGAATCCGGCTTACAAACTTCTTTTCGGACGGCTTCGGACGGGACTTGTTTTTCCCACGGCACGAATTAGACTTTGCCCATGAAGAACAATGTTGTGCCTGTCGATATTCGCGGGATTCTGCCGGCGAACAGTGGCTGCGCCATTTTTGTCGGCAACGACGAGAAGGTGTTTGTCATCCAGGTCGAGCACAACATGGGCGCGATCATCGGGATGTTCATGCGTGACACGCCGAAGGAGCGTCCGCTGACCCACGACCTCATCGCCAACGTTTTTAAGGGGTTCGACATCACGGTCGAACGCGTCGTCATCACCGAGCTGAAAAACTCCACCTACTTCGCCCGCCTGATTCTTCAGATGAAAAACGAGCTCGGCCGCAAGATCGTCGAGGTCGACGCCCGTCCGAGTGACTGCCTCGCCATTGCGACCGCGCAGAAGAAACCCATTTTCGTGGCCGAACATCTTTTCCACGAAGTCGAAGACATGTCCAAGGTGCTGGAAGACATCAACGAAAAGACCGACCCCGAAGGCGAAGACTGATTCGTGATGCCGACGAAAAAGGCCTCAACGACCTCCCCGCTCATGCTTGTGTTCGGCGAGGATGATTTTGCCGTTCTTCAACGGGGGAAGAAGCTGTTCCACCAATGGCAAGATGAACTCGGTGGCATGGACCACGAGACCATCGACGCCCGCGTGGGCAACACCGGTGAAGCCCTGTCCGCACTCGGCAAACTTCGCGAGGCCTTGAACACACTCCCATTTTTCGGCGGTGGGAAAGCCATCTGGTTCAAGGACTGTTCCTTCATGGGCGACGACCGGACGTCAGGTTCCGCAGCGGTGACCGAGGCACTCGGCGAGATGGCGGAACTTCTCAAGACATTCGAATGGCGCGACGTGCGACTGGTCGTCACCGCTGGCAAGGTCGACAAGCGGAAGAGCTTTTACAAAACCCTGAAGAAGTCCGGTGACGTCGAGGAGTTTGCCGGGTGGTCCTCGAATGATCGCGACTGGGCGGACCGCGCGGAAATGCTGGTACGGCAATTGATCGAGAAAGAAGGTAAATCAATCGACGAAGAGGCGTTGTCGCAACTGGTTCAATCGGTCGGGCCAAACCCGAGGCAACTGCAGATGGAAGTTGAGAAGCTGGCCATTTATTCGGGTGACGAAAAAGTGATCGGCGCCGATGACGTGTCGGCGATCTGTGTTCGCAACAAACAGGCGCAGGCCTTCGCGCTCGCGGAATCGCTGGGCGATCGGAATCTGCCGGCCGCGCTCAAGATTCTCGATGAAGAATTGTGGACCATGCAGTTCGAAAAGGCGAAGTCAGAAATCGGATTGTTATACGGGCTCATCACCAAAGTGCGCGTGCTGCTGATGGCGCAGGATCTGATCCGGTCGCGGACGCTTTCGGTGGAGCGCACCTATCCACGGTTCAAATCGCAGATCGAGCGGTTGAATCCCGATGACTATCCGTCGGACCGGCGTTACAGCCCGCTCGGCGTCAACCCGTATGTGCTGTTCAAGGCGATGCCGCAGGCACGCAATTACACCGCCCGCGAACTGGTCGATGCGATGGAGACGCTGCTCGATACGAACCGGCGTCTGGTCTCCTCCGCGCAGGAGGCGCGCATGGTCCTGCAGCAGGCTCTCGCAAAAATTCTCGGCCGCACCGACTGACGGGGCACGTGAATATTTTCGATTTTGTGGTAGTTTTTTCCTCCGGTTCGTAGTGCTATTGCGCCTGAACTGGTGATTGAATTTATATGAGTGCAACAGCCGCAAGTTTGTTTGTCGCGGTCCAGGATGACATCGTCTATGTGCGGGTCGTTGGCAGAGCGACGTTTGCCTGTGGACCCGACTTCAGTTCGCTGGTGGAAGGATTGATTGCCAAAGGGCACAAACGGTTCGCCATCGACATGAAGGAATGCCCGCTCATGGACAGCACGTTCATCGGACTGCTGACGGGATTCGGTATGCAACTGCCGCCAGGCGACGACTGTGGCCTGTCCATTCATCAGATGAGCCCGCGCGTCGCCGACCTGCTGACGAACCTCGGGGTCAGTCAGCTGTTTCTCACCTGCCCGAACGCCGACAGGATCCCCTCCGACCTGAACGCTACTCCGGCCGAGACACCTGGGCGCAGCCACGATGAAATCCAGCAGACCTGCCTCAAGGCTCACCAGACCTTGATGGAAGCCAACCCTGAGAACATCGCTCGGTTCAAGGATGTAACGAAGTTCCTCGAAGAAGATCTAAAACGGTCGAAAGAAGCCAAATCGCGAAACGACTGATGCGACACCGCAGAGAAAGGGAGTTCCGTTTATTTTCAACATGGAGGGCACGGAGAGGGGAGGTAGTCAGTGAAGTGGAGGTCAGTTTCCTGTGTTCTTTTTCCCATTTTCATTTGTAAATGTCCGGACGTGTTTCGGCTTTGTTCCTGAGTTTTTAGACGAGTTTCGCGAGCGGGAGCGAATAGGGAAACACGGCGAGCGGGGCTGTGAGACCGGAGGATACGTTTCGTCCCGTCTCGGATGCCTCAAGTGTACGGCAGGTGCGTGACCTGCGCCTTTGGTGACCATCGATTGTCAGTTCGTGCGTTGCCTTCTTATCCTGCCCTGCGGTTTCACACGCTACTAAGTCTCGACACAGGTCGGCGGCGCGTGGCATAGACTGTGGCCAGCGATGGTGCTCCTGATCGAGATGATAAATGATTCAACAACAAGGCGGACGCGCGATGGTTTGGCGCCGCCCATTGTTCGTCTCTTTTTCTTGGTGCTCCCCTTGACTGTCATCGCGTCGTGCATGGTCGGCCCGGACTACAAGACTCCGTCGTCGAAGATCGAGCAGGAGTGGACCGTTGAGAACAATCCAGCAATCAAGGAAGGCAATACGTTTGGGGAATATTGGTGGAAGGCACTCGATGATCCGGTGCTGAATCGTTTGGTGGAGGCGGCGGCGACGAACAATCTTTCGCTGCAAATTGCGGGTGTTCGGATTCTTCAGTCGCGCGCGCAGTTGAACAAATCCATCGGAAACTTGTTTCCCCAACAGCAGGCCGTCTCCGGTGCGGTCAATTATTCACGGCTCAATGATCTCCCCTCGGTCATCCCCGGATTGACGCCGGATTATACCAGCGACCAGGTTCTGTTCGCGGCGACATGGGAGATCGATGTGTGGGGAAAGTTCCGGCGCGGAATCGAATCGGACCGCGCTGAATTCGTCGCGACGGTTGCCTCGTACGATGACGCATTGGTGACGTTGATTGCTGATTTAGCGGCGACCTATGTGAACATCCGCACCGCCGAGCAGCGTACTCGCGTGGCGAACTCGAACATCGTGTTGTTGACGGAGAGTTTGCGGGTGGCCAATGCACGTTACAAAGGGGGCGAAACCAGCGAGCTCGATGTTCAACAAGCCTCGACGGTGTTGTCGCAGACGCTGGCCTCGATCCCTGATTTGATCAATGCGGCCCAGCAATCGAAGAACGCGCTCGCCGTGTTATTGGGTGAAACGCCTGATCGCGTGGATGACCAACTCAAAGGCGGCGAAGGCATTCCGGTCGCCCCCAAGGCGGTAATGGTGGGCATCCCGAGGGATCTGCTACGGCGCCGTCCCGATGTGCGCGAAGCCGGGTTGACCGCGGCGTCCCAGTCGGCTCTGATCGGTGTCGCTCGGGCGCAGATGTATCCGGCGTTTTCGCTTTCGGGTGCGTTCGGTTTTTCTTCCAGCGACGAGGGCAACAGTTCGCTTGCCGACATGTTCAGCTGGGAGAGTCGGGCCGTGAAAACGGGGGCTTCGTTTGTATTTCCGATTTTCAACTACGGTCAACTGGTAAACCAAGTGCGTGTGCAGGACGCCCAGTTTCAACAGGCGATACTCAATTACCAGAACACCGTGCTCACTGCGCAACAGGAAGTGGAGAACGGTTTGTCGGCGTTCACGACGTCGCAGACCAGCCTCACACATTTCGCAGCGGCGGCCGGGTCGGCTCGGCGTTCTTCTGAACTGGCGATGGCCCAGTACAAGGCGGGTGAAACCGATTACACGACCGTCCTTTCCGCGGAACAGTTCCAGTTGAGCATCGACGATTCGCTGGTGTCCGCGCAGGGAAATGTCGTGCAGGGTGTGATCGCCGTTTATCGGGCACTTGGTGGCGGTTGGGAAATTCGCAACGGCCGTGACGTGGTTTCCGATGCCGTGAAGGCGGAGATGGCGGAACGCACGAACTGGGGCGATCTCCTGGATCCCAAGAATCACCTGCCGGAGGAATCTCCGGAAGCCGAACCGGGAACATCGGAGACTGATCCGTCCGATGCTGGAAACTGAGACACGAAATTTATCTATGAATGCACGATCCCATTTGCCGGCCGGATGTCTGTTCGTCCTGATCGCTTTTTCGGCAGGTTGTCGGGATCAGGAGCCGCTGAAGGTCGAGGCGCTGCCCACCGTCACGGTTCAGCAACCGAAGCAGGAGCCGGTGATCGACTATCTGGAAATAACCGGCACCGTCGCGGCATCCCAAACGGTCAACCTGGTAGCCCGGGTCATCGGGTATCTCGAGTCCGTCAATTTCAAGGACGGCGCTTATGTCGAGAAGGGACAGCTTCTGTTCACCATCGAACCCAAAACATATGAGGAACAGCTCGCGCTCGACCAGGCACAACTACTTCAGGCCCAATCGGAATACGACCGCCAACAGGAGCTCATCAAGCAGAACGCCACATCGACGGCTTCGGTGGAAAACTGGTTGAGCAAACGGGATCAAGCCGAAGCGCAGGTCCAGCTCGGGAAGTTGAACCTGAGTTACACGAAAGTGACGGCGCCGTTTGCTGGTCGCATGGGACGGCGTCTGGTGGATGCCGGCAATCTGGTCGGCGCTGGTGGACCGACGCAGTTGGCGACGTTGTCCCAGCTCGTGCCCATCTACGTTTATTTTAATTTGAACGAACGCGATGTTCTGCGGATTCGGGAGATGATGGAAAAGCAGGGCATCAAACCGTTCTCCGAAGTGGGCAAAGCCGTCGTGCAGGTGGCGCTGCGCGGGGACGTCGGTTATCCGTATCAGGGCCTCCTGGATTTCACCGACAGCAGTCTGAGTGCATCGACGGGGACGCTTCAATTGCGCGCCGTGTTCGACAACAAGGACCTCTCGCTGTTTCCTGGACTGTTTGCGGATGTGCGAATTCCACTGGGCGTTCCACGGCCCATGCTGGTCATTCCGGACGAGGCCATTGCCAGTGATCAACAAGGCGATTACGTGCTCGTGACGGACTCCAAAAATGTCGTGGAGCGAAAGAATATCGAGAAAGGAACGTTGAGCAGAAACGGGCGGGTGGTTCGAAGAGGGCTCACCTTAGAGGACCGCGTGATCGTGGGCGGCCTTCAAAACGCGCGGCCCGGTGCTGCCGTTCTGGTGAACACTGCGGCAGAGAAGGAAACGACCGCTCCGTAACCGATTTACCGACTGGCGATCATGCTATCCAAATTCTTCATTGAACGACCGGTTCTTTCGAACGTCATCGCGCTGGTGACGATGCTTTTGGGAGCGGTGGCCATTCTGCAATTGCCGGTCTCGCAGTACCCTCCGATCACGCCGCCGACGGTGCAGGTGACCGCAACCTATCCTGGCGCCAGCGCGCAAACGATGGTGGACACTGTCGCGCTTCCGATCGAACAGCAGGTGAATGGTGTGGAAGACATGCTCTACATGAATTCCACGTGCACCTCCGATGGACGTTACACGTTGACAGTTACGTTTGAGGTGGGGACCGATTTGGATTTCGCCCAAGTGCTGGTGCAAAACCGGGTGGCCGCCGCGATGGCGCAACTGCCGAGTTCGGTCCAGCAACAGGGTGTGGTCACGATGAAGAAATCGACGGCGATTCTTCAATTTGTTGCGCTCACCTCGACCAACGCGCAACACGACGCGTTGTTCCTCAGCAATTACGGCACGCTGCGATTGTACGACCGGTTGGCGCGCCTTCCCGGTGTTGGGCAGGTACAGATCATGGGTATCGGCGACTACGGCATGCGCGTGTGGCTCGACCCCGATCAGCTACAGCAGCGCTCATTGACGCCCTCCGACGTGATCAACGCCATTCAGCGGGAGAATGTTCACGTGGCTGCGGGGCAACTCGGCATGCCGCCGACTCCAAGCGGGCAAAAATTTCAACTGACGCTGAACGTGGAGGGAGCACTGACCACGGAGGCGGAGTTCGGGCAGATCATCGTCAAGGCGGCGAGTACGGGCGGCGGGCAGATCACGCGGTTGAAGGACGTTGGCCGGGTGGAACTTGGCGCGCGTAGTTACAGCCAGTTTTTCAAACTGAACAATCAGGCGGCGGGCGGCATCGCGATCTTCGTTCTCCCCGAGGCCAACTCACTCGACACCGCTGCCCGTGTCCGAGCCGAGATGGAAAAACTGTCAGCCGGGTTTCCCGAGGGGATGAAATATGAAATCCCGTTCGACACCACGCTGTTCGTCAGAGAATCGATCAATGAAGTTTACAAGACTCTTTTCGAAGCGGGTGCTCTGGTGCTGATCGTCATTGTCGTCTTCCTGCAAAACTTCCGGGCTACGCTGGTCCCGGCGACCACCGTTCCGGTCACCATCATCGGTGCGTTTGCCGCGATGGCCGCAATGGGGTTCAGCATCAACTTGTTGACTTTGTTCGGCATCGTTCTGGCCATCGGAATTGTTGTGGACGACGCGATCGTGGTGGTCGAGGGAGCGACCCAACATATTGAGAACGGAAAAACGCCGAAGCAGGCCAGCATTGCGGCCATGGGCGAACTGCTCGGGCCGATCATCGGAATCACTCTGGTGCTAATGTCGGTGTTTCTTCCACCGGCGTTCATGCCGGGAATCACCGGTCAGATGTACCGGCAGTTCGCGCTGGTCATTGCGGCGACCGCTCTGATCAGCGCGATCAATGCGGCCACGCTCAAGCCGACACAGTGCGCGCTCTGGTTGCGCCCGGCAGATCCAGGACGGCGAAAGAACATTTTCTTTCGCGGGTTCAACCGCGTGTATGACGTGGCGGAACGAGTCTACGTGCGAATCGTCGAAGGCATGGTTCACCGCAGCGGATTGATGGTGATGATTGCGTTGGTTTTGATCGGCGTCGCTGGCTGGGGATTCACGCGGATCCCGACCGGGTTCATCCCGACCGAAGATCAGGGTTATGTGATCGTGGTTGTTCAGCTGCCGGACGGTGCTTCGCTCGAACGAACTGAGGAGGCGATGGCAGAACTATCAAATCAGGCACTGGAAGTGCCCGGCGTAATCAAGACCATATCCATGGGAGGCGTTTCGCCGTTGGAACAGAATGCGTCGCTATCCAGTGCCGGCGTGATTTATGTGATGCTCAAACCGTGGGGCGACCGCGGAAATGGCGAGGACCTTCGCTCCATTTACACCGAGATGTCGGATCGGCTGGCCTCGTATCAACACGCCTCCGTCCGAGTACTGGTGCCGCCACCGATTCAAGGCCTGGGCCTTTCGGGTGGATTCCAAATGCAGGTGGAACTCATCGACGGAACATTCGACTACGAACGCTTGCAAAAAGCGGCTGACGAAATTGTCAAACAGGCAGAGGTGGATCCAACGATTCAATTGGCGCTGACCCCGTTCCGTTCCGCCGTTCCGCAATTGTTGGTGAAGGTGGATCGCACGGTGGCCCAGACTTTGAACGTGGCGGTGGGCGATGTGTTCAGCGCGCTGCAAAGCTACGTCGGATCAAGCTTCGTCAACTTGTTCACGCAGTTTGGCCACACCTACATGGTCTATGTTCAGGCGGACGCGGAACATCGCCTGACGCAGGACGACATCAACGGTTACTACGTTCGCAGTCAGTCGGGAAGCATGGTTCCGCTCGGAACGCTGGCCAGCATCGTGCCCGCGCATGGACCGTCAGTGATCTCGCTCTACAACCTGTTTCCAACGGCTTCCATCGTGGGCACGGCAAATCCGGGATACAGTTCCGGTCAGGCGCTTGAAGTGATGAGGGGAATCGCGAACAAGACATTGCCGGAGGGAATGGAATTTGAATGGACCGCCATGTCGTATCAGGAGGAATTGGTGGGCAACTCTGCCTACTACATTTTTGGACTCGCCATTCTGTTGGTGTATTTCGTATTGGCCGGGCAGTACGAAAGCTGGATCACGCCGGGGGCGGTCATTTTTGCTGTCCCGCTCGCGTTGCTCGGCACCGTGGGGGCACTTCTCGGAGCAAATGTGGCGAACAACACCTACGTGCAGATCGGTCTCGTCCTGCTGATCGCGCTTTCGGCGAAGAACGCGATCCTGATCGTTGAGATGGCGCGGGCAGGAATTTTAGCGGGCAAGAGTGTGGCGGACGCGACGGTTGAGGCGTGTCGCGTCCGGTTCCGGCCCATCCTGATGACCTCGTTCACCTTCATACTGGGCGTGCTGCCGTTGCTTCTGGCGAACGGCGCGGGAGCCAGCGCCCGCAAATCACTGGGTCTCGCGGTCATCTCGGGAATGATCACCTCGACGTGCCTGGCCATTTTGTTCGTTCCTGCATTCAACGTGGTGCTGCTGCGTTGGGCCGAGCGAATGAAATCGAAAAAGCATGGCAACGAAGTGGACAATTAAGAGAGCGATTCCGATCCGGAGTTTTACGCGAATTCCGCTAATGAACACGAATTTTAGGATGCTCTTATCACCACGGAGTGCGCGGAGAGCAAAAAGTGATCGGTGAATCGGCGGTCAGTTTCCTGCGTTTCTGATTTCCTTATTCACCCATAATGATCTTCTTCAACCTTGGGCCGGGCTCTGCAAATTCGATTGCGGTGATGAGTCCTTTGTCATCGAGCGCGAGCACGGTGAATTTGTTCTTCTCAATGGGGAATCGAGCGGCGGCCTCTTTTTCCTCCAAGATCTGCAATTCCATCGGCTTCGATTCCATTCGCGAACGCGCAATCTTGCGTTTGAAGTAGGAGAAGCCGCTGATATTGATCAAAAGGGAGGCATGATTCTTTGAGAAAAAATCCGGATCATCGGGATGTTCCGCCCCGCCTTGCTCCGTCGGCGTATCGACGACTATGAACTTGGCATCGCCGGCCTTGAAGATGTGTGTCTTGCCGCGGTTGTCCGTTGCAGTGAACCCGATGAAACTGTCACCCACCTTGTAAAGTTCAGCGTGGGATGATAGCGCGCAGAGTATGATGAGCAGGCCGAGCAGTCGAATTCTCATGGGTTTCACAGTTCGCCCGGCAGGCCATCGGGTCAAGCCGAAAGGGTGGTTGTGCCGGGCACGCGCTACATGCGCTCAACCAGAATCGCCGTCGGCGCGGGCATGGGGCCGAATACCGGAAAATCCGCGGTGATTCGATAGATAATCTGTTGATCGAAAGGACGAACGGCGATGAAACCGCCGTCGAATGTCGGCAGAACGAACTGGTACATGTCCTCGGCCCGGGTCCATATTGCGGGATTCAAGTCGGTTGAATACTCGAGATGATACACCCGGTCAGATTGCGCGGGTGAAAACAGAATGTGCAACAGCCCGTCTTTGGCGATCACTGAAACCGTATGCACGGAGGACGCCGCGACCGTTGGATCCGACCCCAGCAAAAACTCCTCGCGATTCGTGTAGAGATCGCCGTCCGGATCGGCCACGCCGTCAACCGCGCGATTGAAAAAGTGCCTGGCCCACCAGGTGGGGACGGATGGTTCATCGAGCGAATCCTGGCTTTGCCGATAATTGAAACGGACCGCATCCGCGATGACCACCCGTGTTTTCTCGCCGGTCGCGTTGGAAAGACTCACGCCGTCCATCACGCCCCGGGACATCGGAACACCTGACGCAAGTTGAAGCCAGCACCCGCCGTCGCGGGTTTGATCGACCACGTTCGTCAGCGCGCCGCCCTCGTAGGTGACAACAAAGGGGGTGTTCGTCGACCGGTTCGATCCGTGCGGGTGCCAGACCGCGACGTCGTAAACACCGGCCGCCGGAATGTCCGGCACATAGTGGGCTCTACTGGTCGCCGCTCCCGTCGTCGTGCCCGCAAAACGATAGCTCGGACCCAGCCGCCCGCTGGCGGAGGTTCCCGTCGACCAACCGCCGCTGAACGCCGCGCCGTCGTTGTCGATCACGATCTCCCCGGCGGTCCGAAATGAAAGTCCTTTCTCCGCAAACAATGTCTCGCCGGATCGCGTGCTAATTTCGAGCGCGTAGGTCGAAGACGGGTCGAGACCGGCCAGCCGGACGCTGTGATTCGTCGTGTTCGCCCACGGCAGCGAAATGGTTTCAACAAGGTCGGAGTCGATGCCGAACGTGATGCGTGTGTCGCCGGGTTCCGATGTTCGCCAACTGAGGATTGCGCTGTCGTAACCGGCGCTGCTGCGGACGGCGTAGATTCCCTCGGGCGCAGCCACTTCAAGCCGCGCGACGTCACTGGTCACCATGCCGAAGTTGTTGCTGAGTACGAGCGCGTAGCGGCCCGCCATCGCGAAATCAACCGACGCAAGATTCAAAGTCGAATTCGTCGCGCCTTCGATCGGTTGCCCTTCGAAATTCCATTGATAGAAAGCCGGGATGCTCGCGGCTGCGACGGATTGAAATGAGATGGTTTCACCAAACAGCCCAGCTCCGTCTTCGGGTTGCAGCGCGACAATCGGTGCGGTCTCGGCGGGCAATTGGTTCAGCGTGAAATCCAAGCTCGCGATTGATCCGGCGGCGACCGAGACGTCGGCGATCACGGGATAAAAACCGTCGCGCGCAGCGATCAGTCGGTAGTCACCGGGCTCAAGATTCGCCGCGCCAAAAAATCCCGTCGCATCGGGGGTGATCCATTTGTTCAAGCCCGGACCCGTCAGCCGGATCAGGTCGAGCGCCGGCCGGAGAGTTACGTTTTCGATTGCCAGAGTGCCTTTGAGATGGCCGCGCGTCGGCGATGTTTTCCACGTCATTTCCGGAGTCACCACGGCCCGCGCGAACACCGGTGGATTGCCGGTGTTCCCAGCTTTTGTCAGCGCACTCAGGAAATCCGCACGTGACACTTTCTCGTCGGTCGTCGCGAAGTAAGAATAGAGACTGACGCCGTCGGCGGTGTTGCCGGTGACGGTTTTCTCCCGCGTGTCCCGGATCTGCTGAACGGTGTTTGAGACTCCGTTGAGAAACGCGCCGGGGCCCAAGACGGCGTGCCGGCCGTAGCGGCTGTTCTTGATGAAAGTGTTCCAATTCGTCCACGACTGGCGATGGTTGCCGTCGTGATCGAAGTAGGTCATCGGAATGTTGATGTCGAGAATGCCCTCTTCCATCCAGCCACGCCAGTCCTGCAAAACACTCGTGAACGCCGCCGAGGCGTTCGTCCAGCCGGTCACGCTCGTGACGCCGGGCGCGAAGGTAATCGTGTCCGCCGAGATCTTCACGTTCGGCTTGAGTGCCGCCGCCGAGAGGTAAATTTTCCGGACCAACGCGGTGACCTGGTCGCGACGCCATTGCATCCAGACCGGATCGGCGGGCGTGGGTTTTCCCGTTCGACCAAACTGTTCGTTGAACCTTTTCACGGCGACTTTGTTGTAACCCCACGCCAGACCGTCGTAGCGGATGTAGTCAAGGTTCAGGCCGTCGACGTCGTAGTTCGCAATGATGTCCATCGCGACGTCGAAGGTGTGTTGCTGCACCGTCGGATGACCCGGATCAAAAACGTAACTGGCGGTGTTCCACGTCTCGCCCTCAACGTTCTGCGTCAGCCAGTCCGGGTGCAGCAGGTAGGGATGATCGGGTTGGGTCGGCGGTGTGGTGCGTCGATCCCAGATCGGGTAGGTCACGATCCACGCGTGAATCTCCAGTCGCGGCCCGGCATTGGTATCGTGAGCCTTCGCGATCAGGTCCGCCAACGGATCGAACTCCTGGGGTCTGACGTCGAACGCCTTCGGCTCAAGATGACTGTGGTAAAGTGAATCTCCACGGCGTCGCACCTGAACAATGAGCGCATTGAAATTCCCCGCGCGCGCATCACTGATCAACTGGTCCACCTCCTTTGCGCTCCGGAAACCGGCATGATAGGCGTCCACCCAGAGTCCTCGAAACTCTGCGGACGGCAGCTGAATGGCCGACAGCGCAAGCAGGAACATTCCTGCCAAAATACCGCCAGTATTTGATCGACCAATCCAACTCATCGCTGCGGATGAAATATCCGGAACGGCTGGAAAACACCAGCTTTCCAAAATCAAAAACGGGACTGCCCCAGATTTCCAAGTTTCGTTCTGCCTCGGCACGCTTAAACAAAGGCGTCGGCCAACATGTGTCAAATCGAGGCAGACTTCTGGCATATGTTGTCATTTCCTGCTGCAAACCAAGTTCGAAATCCACCGCGCCATCCAAACTTCAGTCGCCCGAGACGCGAAACTCCTCATCCAGCATCTGGCTAAGTTTTCGCTCAGCCTCGACCAGATCAGTTCTCCTCTGGACCAAATCCGGGTCCGACGTTTCGTCGAGCGGTTCCGCAGTCACCTTTTCAAAACGTTTTGACAGCGGGCGTTTCAAGTTAGCGTCGCCAAGCAGGTTCAACAGGCGTTCCATTTCGGCTACGCGACGTTTCGTTTCCAGAATCGTTTCCATCGCTGCAGCTTCCGTGATCTCTTTGGCGGCCACTCGCTTCAACTGCCGACACTCAAACACTTGACAACGCTCCGGACGATCTTCGTAAATGGAACAGTGCGATCCGCAAAACTTCGAGCACGGCTGCTCGAAGAACTGCTGGCCTTTCCGGCGTTTGAGTTTCAGGCCGTGCGCTGAAAGAACCGACGCCGCATCGCGACGCTGCAGCGTGACCATCCGAAACATCACGCCGTTGCAACAGATCCCGCACGCCGAACAAAGTCGGCTCGCGACGGTTGTTTCAGTTTCGATGGACATCGGTTTTTTGATTGATGTCTAAAGACCGCGGCGTGCGGTAACGCAGATTGGCAGTCGGCTTGCAGTTGGCAGTTCTATGCGTTCTCAAACACTGAATCCCTGCCTGAAAACTCCGAAGCGCGGGTGTGTCCTCCGCGACCAGCCGCAACGGGCAACTGATTTCATCGACTTCCGGACTAGCGGGGCTGGCTGCGGCTGGTCTGCGACACAGCCGCGCTCCGTTTTCCGACTGGCTCTGAATGCCCACGCAGGTTGCCAACCTGCGATACGGCAGACTGCCAGTCGGCGTTACTTGTTCGAAGCCTGACCGGAATTTGTCCCCCCAATTCTTCACAATCCGCCTGCTTCCCGCACCCGAGTAAACTGTTCATCGAGCCGCTTCGGCGACACTCGCATCGCCGTGCCCAGCTCCTGCGCGAAGAGAGACACCTCGAACTCTCTGACCGTCCAACGGAATTGCTCGACTTCCTTCGCGGCACCGGCCGAAAGATCCCTTTTGGTAGCGAGTTCATCGAGCTTCTGGAGATACGGTTGCAGCTGTTGCGCACGTTCGCGGTCCTTGTTCGCGTTATGTTTCGCGCGCTCGATCCGGAGCGACAACGCCTTCAGGTAACGCGGCAAGTGCGACAACTGTTCAAAGGTTGCCCGCCCCAAAAACCCTCGCGGCAGCAGGGATTCCAGGTGTTGCGCAAACAGGTTTTCCGCCGGAGCCACCGCCGGTTCCGCCAGCTGGCTGAAGTCGGTCAATGTCCGATTCTTCTGTTTGACCGGTGCCTTGCTCGCGCCCACGGTCTGCGCCGCGTTTTGCCGCGCTTTCAAAATGGTTTCCACTTGATCGATGAGTTTCTGCCCGAGACCCGGCAGCCGCTTTTGCGCAGACTCGACCGCCGCATTGAAATCGTTTTCCTTCAGAATGGGTTCGGCATCATTGGCCATCAGATGACGCTTGAGCATCTCGAAAGCGGTCAATTTCAGTTCGTCAACATCACCCAGCGGTGCGTACAATTTCTCCAGCTTGTTCAACCCGCGCAAGTCCTTCTCGATCCAACCGAGGTCCTTGTGAATCGCCAGTTCAATCAATCGCCGAACCCCGGCAATGCTTTTCTCGCGAGCCAGATCCCGGCTCCGGAACAAACGCAAATTCACTTCGCCCTGCTCAAACTCCAGACCCGGCCAAGCGTAGACCGGCAGACCCTCACCTTCGCTCACGGTGATGCGCTCCGGCAGATCGCCAAACGTCCAGCCGGTAAGACCAAACCGCTCCCATTCGCGTGTCACCCGTTGCCAGTCTACTGGCAGCGACGCGGGTTCCACTTTTACCTGCTCAAGCTGTTTGCGTAGCTTGTCAAAGTCGCGGCTGGCGCCCATGGATTTTTGATCGTCACCAACAATCTCGATCCGCGCACGCAGGTGTGCGGGCAATGTGTCTTCACCCCATGAACCGGCCGGGATCTCGACGCCGTACTTGCGAAAAATGAACGTCGCGAGATCGCGCAGAAATGAAGAACCTGCGGGCTCAAAATCACGAACGATCTCCGCCACCTTCGGCGCAAAGGGCATCAGTTCGCGACGCAATGATTTGGGTAACGCACGCAGCAGCTCGTTGATCTTGCCCTCGCGCATCCCCGGCACCGCCCATTCGAGCACACTCGACGATACGGATTGCGCCATGGAAAACGGAAGCTGAATCGTGACGCCATCGTGTTCCTCGCCGGGCGCGTAAGCGTAAGCCAGCGGAACGGGCTGTCCGCCGACCGACACGGCTTCGGGGTAAGTCGCCTCATCGAATTCCAACGATTGATCGCCGATCAGTTCGGCTTCGGTCGCAAGCAGTTCCTCGCATCCGTTGTGATCGTGCAACCAGCGGTTCAGTTCGTGAATGGACGAAACGTTCTCAATTCGTTTCGCGTAAAACTCGAACATCGCCTGATCGAGATTCGCAAAGTCGTATCGCCGCACCCGCGTCTGCCAGATTTCAATCTTCTCGCGCACCGCACGGTTGTGTTCGAGAAACTGATACTTCGCGGGCATCGGCTTTCGCTTGTTCAACGAAGCGGAGGTCAACGCGCTTTGATTGACGATCTTTCCCTGGCTCGACACCTCGACTTCCTCCGTGTCCAGTTCGCCACGTTTACCCGCACTGCCGGGCAGAAGATTGTCCTCCACCAACGCCGATCGAAGGAAGATCTCGGTGGCCTCCTTTGGATTGACCGCACCGTAACCGACCTTGCGACGCTGCACTTCCAACCCCTGCAACGTGATCACTTCCTCGGCCAGCACCCGACCGGATGCCGCGCTCCAGCGCGGGTGACGGTGGGTCTGTTTGCAGCAATGCGGCGCGAGGCTGAAGATCCACTGAGGATCGATGCCCGCCAACGTCCGGGCGAACAATTGCGACGTCTCCACGATCTCACCGGCGACAATCCATTGTGGTTGGTTCGTCTTCGGTTTGGGCGCGGGCTTGTCGGTTTTCTTTCCGTGTTTTCTCTGCGGTTCACCCCGCTGGTTCAGCACCGATCCCGGGAAAACAAACACCATCCGGTTCCCGGTCGCCTTGTAAACGTTTCGCTCCTCGCGGAGCGCGACATGCCCGAGCAAGCCCGCCAAAATCGAGCGGTGAATGCCGTCGTAGTTTGCCGTGCTTTCGTTTAGCTTCAACGTGCCCAGATTCTCCAGCGCACCGTGAAGTTGGGAATGCAAGTCCTGCCATTCGCGCATCCGCAGATACGAAAGAAAGTGGTTGCGACAAAACTTCCGCCGCTGGCCCTGCGTGCGGAGCGTTTCCCATTCATCGTGAACCGCGTTCCAGATGTTCAGCAGCGCGAGAAAGTCGGACTGCGGATCGTTGAACCGGCGGTGCGCGGAGTCGGCGGCGGCCCGTTGTTCCAGTGGCCGTTCGCGCGGATCTTGAATGCTCAGACCGGAGGCGATGATCAGCAGTTCGCGGGTCGCGTGTTCGGTCTGTGACTGAAGCAACATGCGGCCGAGCGTGGGATCGATCGGGAGACGCGCCAGCTTGCGGCCGAGCTCGGTCAATTCACGTTCGCTGTCCAGCGCACCGAGCTCTTGCAGCAGCGCGTATCCATTTGCGATCGAATTCGGGGCCGGCGGTTGCACGAAGGAAAACGTCTCCATCTCACCGAGGTGAAACGCCTTCATGCGCAGGATCACTTCCGCAAGATTTGCCCGCTGAATCTCCGGCTGCGTGAAGGCGAGGCGTTTCTCGAAATCTTCCTCGGAATACAGACGAATGCAGATCCCGTCCTCAAGCCGGCCGGCGCGGCCTTTCCGTTGGTTCGCGCTGCTTTGCGAAATGGCTTCCACCGGCAGACGACGGGTGCGCGTTCGGGGATTATAACGACTCATGCGCGCCAACCCGGTGTCGATCACGTAGCGAATGCCGGGAATGGTCAGTGACGTTTCCGCGATGTTCGTGGCGATGACGATCTTGCGGCGATGCGACGTCGAGAATACGCGTTGTTGATCCCCCGCGCTCAATCGACCGAACAAGGGAACCACCTCGGCCTCTCCGGCAAAACGGCCTTCCAGCAGGTCGCCGGTTTCGCGGATATCGCGCTCGCCGGGCATGAAGATCAGGATGTCGCCCCGGTTCGAATCGTAGAGAATCTGTTCCGTCGCCTGCACCGCCGCGTCGACGTAGGTGATGTCCCCGCGTTCCTCCGCGCGTTCATCCAGAGGTTTGTAAATCACATCAACCGGAAACAACCTGCCCGAGACTTCGAGAATCGGCGCGTCATCAAAATGTCGCGAGAACGCCCCCGTATCAATCGTCGCGGACGTGACGATCAGCTTCAGATCCTTCCGACGCACGAGAAGGCCCTTGAGGTAACCGAGCAGAAAATCGATGTTCAAACTGCGCTCATGCGCTTCGTCGAGAATGATCGCATTGTACTCCGCGAGATTGGGATCGCCCTGGGTTTCGGCGAGCAGGATGCCGTCGGTCATCAACTTGATATAGGTGTCCGGGCTCGAGCGATCATCGAATCGGATCTTGCAACCCACCTCCCTGCCCCACTTCACGTTCAGCTCCTGGGCGATGCGTTGTGAAATGGAAAGCGCGGCAACGCGACGCGGCTGCGTGCAACCGATCTTCGCCTCAATACCGAGCCCGGCTTCCAGACACATCTTGGGAATCTGGGTGGTCTTCCCAGAACCGGTTTCACCCGCGATGATCACCACCTGGTTCTCGCGGATCGCCTTCACGATTTCGTTGTGTCGTGCCGCGATGGGCAGTTCTGGTGGACATAGAATCCGCGGGACGTTGGCCGCGCGTTGTTCTCGCAAAGCGACGGACGCATGTGCCTGTTCGAAGAGTCGATCCAGCAACACGGTGTGCCGGTCGGGATGATGGCGATCCTTCAGTAACCGGACGAGACGCGACCCCAGCTTCACCCAATCGGGAAGCATGCACCGGGGCAGCAGCAGTTTCAGTTCGTTGACTCGCGGATCGTCCATGTCAGGGCGTGGAAGATAGGGGAACCGGTCATTTTGTAAAACAGGCAATTGTGACGTATCGCCGCAGAAAGGTGGGGTGAGACCTCCGGGCGAACCTTGAGCGTAAGAGACACCTGCGAATGCACAAGCCAACCAGATTCGTAACTAAAAACTTCGGCAAACCCACGTTCTCCATCCGCCTGTCCGGTGTGATAAGCTGGACGCCACAAGCCTTCGAAGGCTCGTTCGGAGAACTCACCCACCTCTGTCAACGGGTTGCAGCACAGCCACGGCGAAGTTCCCGAGCGGTCGGATGGGCGAACCTCGGAACGGACGTTTGATATTGCGATCATGCCGGCGGGTCGCAGAGCGACTCCCATGATGGTAGCCGTGGGTTTCAACCCACGGAACTGGATTGTTTCCAGAATACGTCGCGTAGCGACGACTGATTTGCCCGGATTTGATGGGCACATAGTCAACTTCGGTTCAACCGTCGTTACGCGACGAACGTTTTTTTCTCGCGAACCGTGGGGCAGGAAGACAACGAACGAACCGCAAGCCTTCTGCCTGTAGCGGTCTCTCATAGACCGGTCGGGAAATCTTGGAGTGCTCCGGCAGAGTGGCACGGCGACGGAGCTTTCGCGCGGACGGGAGGCTTCGGTGGTTTCAGTGCGCTTCGGGCGGGCTAAAGCGGTCTCGCCGCTGCACTCTGCCACCGCAATCCATGTTGCAATCGCACGTCGGATCGTTGCCTTCCGACCCCACGGTGCGAACACTCCCCATCGAAACACGCGGATTGACAGGAGAAAAACGGGAGCGTAGCACTTTCAGCATGAACACGGAGAGAGGAACCCAAACTGGAGACGGGCTCATACGCTCCTTTCGAAAAATGCGTGACCGATCGACTTGAACCACAAGTTTCCTGCGAAAAAAGAATGACGCCTTCGCTTAGCCTTCACACTTTTCCTGGCGGCTCAAAATCCCGAGTAAACAGGGCGGGGCTGGAGATTTCGTCGGGCAATGGATCTGCAAAGGATTTTGAAGTGTTGGACGATTGGCGATCCGCGCACCGCGCGGTATTAAACACTTTTCAAGCGATTCTCCGCGTCCGAGCCAAAGGTAAACCAATCACGGTCGCGCAGCGCCACAAGCGAAAAGCAACGATCCTAGATAAGCTTGAGAGGCTTCCGAAGATGGCACTTGCGAGAATGGACGATGTCGCAGGATGCCGTTTAATCTTTGATGATCTGACTAAACTCGCAGAATTCCGGAGCTCGCTTCATAGCGCAACTTTTCGACATCGACTAAGAAACGATTTCAACAAATACGACTATATCCAAAATCCGAAGCCAACGGGATATCGAGGAATACATGATGTTTACGAGTACGATGTAAATTCGATGACGGGTGCTCCGCTTAAAGGTCTGTTGATAGAGCTACAGTATCGAACGCTAATCCAACATGCTTGGGCTACAACGGTCGAAGTCATCGGTTTCATCACTAAGAGTCAGCCAAAATTTGAGCGCGGCGATTCTCGTTATACAGTGGCGATGGCTTATGCCAGCGAGATTCTTGCGAGGGCATTCGAGTCTACCACCGGACCATTCCCGCACTTGAAAGAAAGAGAAGTTGTCGCTGAATTCCGACGACTCGACAAGGAACTCCGGCTGCTGAAGATGCTTCGCGGAGTGAAGGCCACAGATACGACTATCAGTTCCGGCGGCAACGCGATCCTCATATTTCGAGAAAACGGTCTCCTCGAGATCCGCTCGTTCTCGAGCGCACCCATCGCGCTCGAACAACTCTTCAAGTTGGAGCAGGAACTCAACCAAGATGATATCGTTCTTGTTCGTGCAGACACCTCCCAAGAGGTCCGGCTAGCGTTTAAGAACTACTTCAGTGACACGTCGGACTTCATTCAGCTTGTCGAGGAGGGGTGCCAGTCGCTCGTGCAACACGCGAAGATCGGTCGAACGAGGAAGAGTCAGAATAAGGGAATGCGAAAACACTGACGATCCTCCCTGGATTTTGAGAGTTGGGGAGTTTTTCATCTTGATTCGTAACACCAACTCCCTCTGACGCTGGTCGCAGAACTCACCCCCACAGCCGCAGCACCCTGAGCATTCCTTCGTTCAGCATCAGCGGAATGGGGCCGACCACCATCACCCACAGCAGGACATTCCTCGCGACGGGCCGCCGTTTCAGAAACTTGTTTTCGAACAAGATGGCCGGTGCCTGGATCAGGAAATAGATCATCATCGAACCGAACAGACTGCGGCAGGTCACCAGATAGAGCGGCAGGTTGATGACGCATTCGTGCATCCCACCCGAAACAAAAAACACAACGACCACGGCGAACTTTGGACGTGATCGAATTCGGTCGAAGATGGCCAGCCGGAACCAACGGCTGAACCAGAGGTTCCAGCGGTGTCCCCAGAAATCCGCGAGTCCCCGGGACAGCAGCAGGTTATTGTGCAGCGACTCAGCCGGTCTGTGGGCAGCCAGAACAATGAAGCAATGGGGAACAGCGGCTGCCCTGCCAGCAACAGGATCGGCGCGGCAAGATAGCTCAGAAAGATTTCGGGGATTTCAAAATTCTCAACCAGTTGCCAATAGCCCCAATACAACATCGCCAGCGCGATCAGCGAAACCGCACACCGCGAATAAACCTTGCGCTACTCCGACGCCGGGACCCAGCAATTCAGCATGTCTGGTGTCACGAACGGTGAGAGGATGAATGACCAGCGGGGGGGGCTTCGACGCAGACGGAAGCAGCAGCACGACGAGCTTCATGCCGAACCAGAGCATCGCCAGCAGCAGGAAGAACAGGAGAACCACTAGGAGTTGGACCCGACAGCCGGTGTTCTGTCCCGTGCCGAGGTTGACTCATCGAAGAACGGAGAAAGCGACCGGGAGGAAAAATGCCGGGACACTGGTGTGTTCCGGCTGGATTGAACGCTTTAGAAGAAGGTTGGTGGAGCCGTGGGGGATCGAACCCCAGACCCCCACAATGCCATTGTGGTGCTCTACCAACTGAGCTACGACCCCAACCAAAAGCGGCGGCGAAAATAGGCATGACCCCACCCTTTGTCAACTGCTTAGAACTACAAATCTGGCGCTCCGGCAAAAACGAAAAGCCGGTCAGGAATCTGCATGCCTCCGAGCCGGAACCATTCCTTTGTAAGGGAGAGCACAGCGGAACAGACTGGGAGACAAAGGGCTCTCTCGACCACCCAGCACAACCTGCAGTCATTGCCGTCTGACCCGATGTCGGAAGGAATTTCGATCACCGGGTGGGGTCGTTTTTCTGGATTGTGATTCCGCCGGTTCAACGCCAATGGGTCCGAAACATTCCCTTCAATTGTTAAGTATGACCGGCCCGAAAATTTTTGTCCGCTTGTTCTCTTCAACGCCTTCGATATCATCGGCGCATGCCAAAGAAAAAATCGATCGTCACATTGCGCGAAGCAACCCGGGAAGACATTCCGGCCCTGATCGAGCTGAACCGGGCGGCTTACCCGGTGCTGGCGAGCGAGAACGTGGTCTGGGGCGAAGCGCATCTGCTCAGCCACCAACGGATTTTCCCGCAGGGCCAGCTCGTCGCGAGCGTGGGCAGCAAGATCGTGGGCGCCTTGTCGTCACTGATTGTCAACCTGGGCCAGGACGCGCTGCGGCACCACACTTGGGCGGGCATCACCGACAGCGGATTTTTCACGAACCACGATCCGAAGGCGGACACGCTCTACGGCGCCGACATCTATGTGCATCCGGAAGCGCGCGGGAAGGGCGTGGGAGCGGTGCTCTACGAGGCTCGACGTGAATTGTGCCGACGCTTGAACAAGCGGCGTATCCTCGCGGGTGGCCGGTTGTGGAATTACGAAGAACAGGCCGGCAAAATGTCTGCTGAAGAGTATGCGCACAGAGTCGAGGATGGAGAGTTCCGTGATCTGGTTCTCAGCTTCCAGTTGCGTGAAGGTTTCACACTGCGGGGAGTGATGCCGAACTACCTGCGCGATCCCAAGAGTCACAACTACGCCAGTTTGATCGAATGGTTGAATCCGGATTACAAACCGGCCGAGGACGGAGCACGCAAGTGCCGGGTGGCCTGCATTCAATACCAGATGCGCAAGATCAAGTCCTTCGCCGAGTTCGCCCGGCAGGTGACCTACTTTGTGGACATCGCCGCGGACTACGGTTCCGATTTTGCGCTGTTGCCGGAGCTGATGACGGTGCAGCTGTTGTCCGCGACGGAGACCCGCACGCCGCAGGAAGGCATGCGCAAACTGTCCGAGTACACCCCCAAGTGGGTGAAACTTCTGAAGACGCTTTCCGCCAAATACAACATCACGATCATTGGCGGCAGCCACCCAACCCACGTGGGGGATTCGCTGCAAAACGTCTGCTACGTCTGCATGCCCAACGGCGACGTCGTCGAGCAACCGAAACTTCACATTACGCCGAACGAACGTCGTTGGTGGGGCATTCGCGGCGGGCATTCCCTGCGCATCATTGACACCCCGAAAGCGCGGATCGGCGTGCTGATCTGTTATGACGTTGAGTTTCCGGAAGCGGCACGGTTTCTCGCCGACCAGGGAGCTGAAATCATCTTCGTGCCGTTTTGCACGGACAACCGGCAGAGCTATCTGCGGGTGCGTTACTGCGCTCAGGCACGCGCGATCGAGAACCAGATCTACCTCGCGCTCGCGGGTAATGTCGGCAATCTGCCGGACGTGAACAACATGGACGTCCAGTACGGCCAGGCGGCGGTCCTGACCCCGTCCGATTTCGCCTTCGCGCGGGACGGCATCGCCGCCGAAGCGGATTCCAATGAGGAGACGGTTCTGGTTTGTGATCTTGATCTTGATGATCTCCATCAATCCCGGAACAGCGGCACGGTGACGCCGCGCCTGGATCGCCGGGCCGACATGTTTCAGCTGACGACCAGCATGCCGTTGCATGTTGCGCCGGCATATGCCGAGACCAATGGTCCGTTGGGAGACCAGCCAGATTTCTCGTCGGGGATCGTTCCGGAAAGTGATTGATGATCCGTGCGCCGGAACGTGCCGGAGTTTATGGTTGTCGCAGCAGCAGATAGACGCCCGTCATCAATGCGATGCTGATGATCGACATGAGCAGCGAGCTGCCGACCAGGTAGGAAGCCACGATCATCAGCAGTCCGGCGACGAGCGGCACGGTCTCCTGCTGTTTTCTGCCGTAGATAAAATACCCGAATCCGACCGATCCCCAGATCAGGGAGGCGAACAGGAATTCTGCATCAAAGAGTTTCACGTGTAGACGAACCGAAACGTTTTCCGAAAAAGGTACGAAGTTTGTATTCTAGCGAGTACAGGGAAAAGACGCACCAGGTTTCCCCTGACCTTCTAAGGTGGCAGGTGAAAACGGAGCCAGTGAATAAGCTTGAAAAAGGGATGGAGGCGGGGCTCCAAAGAAACCCTGAAAGCGACGAGAACCATGCCGAAACGAAACAAGAGACGAACCCTGACCCCGCAGTTCAAATTCCAGGTGGCCCTGGAGGCGCTCAAGGAACTGCGCAGCGTGAATGAGATT